>Ga0255776_10000029_pt1 | contig 148153 bp, 139 predicted proteins | sample 071ome_19_FD_179974 | JGI IMG/M metagenome (GOLD analysis project Ga0255776, IMG submission 179974) | Coastal salt marsh microbial communities from the Groves Creek Marsh, Skidaway Island, Georgia - 071413AT metaG (version 2) | ecosystem: Environmental > Aquatic > Marine > Intertidal zone >...
AGCACCATCCGCCCCAAGCGCGTCGCCAAAAATGGTGAGAGGCCACTACAAAGTTTGATGCGCGGCGGTATTGAATACATCGAAGTGCGCGCACTGGATTTGAATCCCTATATGCCATTGGGTATTGATGCCGAACAAATTCGATTTCTGGATACATTCCTGCTGCATTGTCTGTTGGGAGAGAGTCCAGAGTGTAATGAACGTGAATTTTTCCAGGTTGCCAGCAATATTAGTCAGGTGGTGGAACGCGGACGCGACCCCGCGTTGATCCTCGAACGCGATGGTGAGTCAGTCAAATTGACCGACTGGGCTGCCGAGTTACTGGACGACCTGGATCATGCTGCCGCATTGCTTGATGAAGCTCATGGCGGCTCTGCTTACCAGGACAGCCTGGACCAACAAAAAGCCAAGCTCGCCAATCCGGACTTGACTCCATCAGGGCAGATTCTGCGGGAAATGCAGCAGCAGGGTTTGTCTTTCTATGAATTCGGTATGCAGCACTCAAAAGCCATAACCCAAAGTCTGCAAGATAATGGGCTGGACTCGACCACACGCGAAATGATGCTGAATACAGCCAGTGAATCGGTACGCCGCCAACAGGAAATCGAAGCCAGCGGTGATGTGGATTTTGATGCCTTCCTGGCCCAGTGGAACGCCTGATAATCAATCCCTGCAGCGCACAACAGTGTTTTTTGTGTGATTAGTCAGGTCGTGTAAAATGGCGCGTCAATCATTAACGTCCACTAGCGTCAACCAATAGCAGGAGCAGTATAGATGACCCTTCCAGGCAACCGGATAATCAATATCGGAGTATTTCTGGCCTGTGTGATCACCATTGGCATTGTGCTCTACATGGAGCATGTGATGCTGCTCTCTCCTTGCGGGCTGTGTATTACACAACGGGTATTCGTGATCCTGTGCGGTTTAACGTGCCTGGCTTCAGCGATTCATAACCCCGGGCCACAAGGTCAAAAACTGTACGCGTTCGCCGGCGCTTCCATGTGTATCTTTGGCAGTTATTTCGCAGGCCGGCAGATCTGGCTGCAACACCTGCCTGAAGACCAGGTGCCTGCCTGTGGGCCAGGCCTGACTTACATCTACGAAAATTTTCCGTTTATGGAAACGCTGAATTTCCTGCTCAAGGGCGACGGTAATTGTGCGGAAGTGCAATTCAGACTATTCGGCGTGTTCAGCATCCCGGAAATGGCAATGATCGCCTTTGTCCTTCTGTTCAGCATCTGCATGTTCATCGCGTTCCGACAGCAACCAGAAAAGTAACGCAGACTAAACCTCAAGCCTGAAAATTATTTGCGCTGCCAGCGGAAAAACTTCTCCAGTAATGGAAAGTACTTCTCTGGCAGGCGTGCGCTACGCCAGGCATTCGCCGTAAACTTGTTGGCCTCACCCAGAGTCGGATAAATATGGGTGGCAGCAGAAATATGCCTGAGCCCAAGTTTGTGCGTCATTGCCAATACAAATTCACCGATTAATTCTCCAGCGTGATAACCAACAATAGTGGCACCGAGAATCTTGTCTGTGCCCGGTTCGGTGAGTACCTTTATAAAACCATGGGCTTCGCCATCTGCCAGGGCGCGGTCCAGGTGATCCAGTTCGTATTTCGTTACCTCAAATGCAACTCCGCGCGACTTCGCTTCCTCTTCACTCAGTCCGACACGGGCTACTTCAGGATCGGTAAATGTGGCCCAGGGCACCACGCGATAACTGCCTTTGGAACGCCACATCCCACCCAGCATGGCATTGAGTGCGGCAAACCAGGCCTGATAGGAAGCCATGTGGGTAAATTGATAAGGCCCCGCTACGTCACCACAGGCAAAAATATTGGGATAGGCTGTTTGCATGAAGTCATTGATGTTGATCGTGCCGCTCTCGGACAATGGCATGGACAGTTCTTCCAGACCGAAGCCTTCAACATTCGGCTTACGCCCGATCGCAAGCAGAACCTGATCAAATTCTAACTTCACAGTTTCACCATCATGCTCGGCTTCCATGGCAAAACCATTGTCACTTCGCAAAAAGCGATTCACCTTGTGATCAGTCAGCAGCCGAATGCCCTGCCTCCTGAATTGCGCCATCACCAGTTCCGACACCTCGGGATCTTCGCGCGGCATAATGCGAGCCGCCATATCGACCTGGGTTACTTCACTACCGAGATTATGAAAGGCCTGGGCTAATTCACAGCCGATTGGACCACCACCGACAACCAGCAAACGCCGGGGAAGTTCTTGCAAATCCCAAACGGAATCAGACGTAAGATATGGAATGTCATCCAGCCCCGGGATAGGTGGCACCAGCGGCCGTGCGCCAGTGGCAATAATTATCGAGCGAGTGCGAATCAGACGCTCCCCGACTTCAACTTCCCAGGGAGAAAGAATTTTTGCTTCGCCAGCCACACACTCAACGCCCAGTGAAGTAAAACGTTCAACAGAATCGTGCGGCTCTATCGTAGCGATTACCTGCTGCACGCGATTCATCACTTGCCGAAAATCAACTTGTCCGCCAGCTTGTTTAATGCCGAACTCTTCGGCCCGCCTGATATAAGACATAATGCGCCCGCTGCGAATCAGGCTCTTGCTGGGAACGCAACCGGTGTTGAGACAGTCGCCGCCCATCTTGTGTTTCTCTACCAGCACCACTTTCGCCTTGGCGCCAGCAACAATCAGGGCAGCTACCAGTCCGGCAGACCCTGCTCCAATGACAACAACGTTGGTATCGAATGTCTTTGGTTTTCTGAACCTTCCAAGAATCTTGTTGCGTTGAATAATATTGACAACAAAACGCGCCACAAGTGGCAACAACCCGAGGAGCACAAAAGCCAGAACAACTGAACCGCTAACAAGCCCGCCCAATGAGTCAATCTGTGCGAGCTCTGACCCGGCATTCACGTAAACAATCGTGCCAAGCAACATACCAAGCTGGCTCACCCAGTAGAAATTCAGCGTGCGAATTGGCGTCAGCGCCATTAACAGGTTCACGATAAAAAATGGGAACAGGGGCACCATGCGAATACTGAACAGATAGAAACTGCCGTCTCTCTCGATCCCACGATTGATAGGTGTCAGGTGACTCCCAAAGCGTGACTGAACCCAATCACGCAATAATAAGCGTGCTACCAGAAAAGCCAGTGTCGCACCGATAGTACTGGCAAACGAAACAAGTATCGTCCCCCATAACAAGCCAAATATTGCGCCACCGATCAGTGTAATTATTAGCGCTCCTGGAATCGAAAGCGCTGTGATCAATACGTATGCCGAGAAGTAAATGACGGCTGCCAGCAGGAAGTTTTCATCCCTGAAGTCCTGAATATCAGCAAGACGTGACTGCGCGTAATCGAGAGTCAGGTATTGATCCAGATCCAGTAGAAAGTAGCTCGCAAGGGCAGCAACTATGCATACAAACAGGATAAGTCGGGTCTTGATCACTAAATTCCTCGGCAGGGAAATAACGTTAAATATCAATAAGTGGAGGGAGATAACCAGTTGCGAAGATTCCCTCGGCTTCGCATTTTGGTATGCTATACACCCTTTCCGCCAGAGACAGCACAACTGGGGGAAGATGACGAAATCCTAACACACACCAGAGCTGAACAATCGTGGCAAAAATCGATTCCAGACCAGGCTATCCAGCTGTTCGCATGCGACGCATGCGGCGCGATGATTTCAGTCGGCGCTTGATGCGTGAGACTCGACTGACCACAGATGACCTGATCTATCCGGTTTTTATTGTCGAAGGTAAAAATCAAACACAGGCAATAGATTCCATGCCTGGCATATATCGCCTCAGCATCGACAATCTCGTCGCCGAGGCGCAGGAACTGGTTGAACTCGGTATTCCAGCTATTGCCCTGTTTCCATCTCCAGACGCCAAGGCAAAGTCTGATGATGGTCGCGAAGCTTTTAACGCGGACGGCCTCGTACAAAGGGCTATCAGAGCACTGAAAGACGCCCAGCCAGACCTAGGTGTGATTACTGACGTGGCGCTCGATCCATATACCACACATGGACAAGACGGCATTATTGATGCCTCTGGATATGTGCTCAATGATGAAACTGTGGAAGTCTTGACCCGGCAGGCGGTTTCACACGCCCAGGCGGGCGCCGATATCGTGGCACCTTCGGATATGATGGATGGCCGGGTCGGCGCGATACGCCAGGCCCTGGAAGAAGACGGGCTGATCTACACAAGAATACTGGCTTATTCCGCCAAGTATGCGTCCAGTTACTATGGACCATTCCGGGACGCCGTTGGTTCTTCCGGCAACCTCGGTGCCGGCAATAAATATAACTACCAGATGGATTGCGCCAATAGTGATGAAGCGTTGCGCGAAGTTGCCCTGGATCTGGCTGAAGGCGCAGACATGGTAATGGTCAAGCCGGGCATGCCCTATCTGGACATCGTCCGCAGAGTCAAAGATGAGTTCGGTGCTCCCACATTCGTGTATCAGGTGAGTGGGGAATATGCCATGCATATGGCAGCAGCGCAGAATGGCTGGCTCGACGAAGATGCGGTTGCCATGGAGTCACTGACTGCGATCAAGCGGGCTGGCGCGGACGCCATCCTGACCTATTTTGCCAAGAAAGCAGCTCGACTGCTGGGTTAGAAGGCGGATTTCACTCAGTGTCTTGAATCCTGAGCAATTGGCCTTATTATTAGCTCCTTGATTAGCTTCACTCGAATATCGTAATTGAGTGCCTGCCATGGGTTTCGCGTCTCACTTACACTCCCTAAATCCTCAAACCTAAAGGAATTATTCATGAGCGAAAACATCGTTCACACCACTGACAGCAACTTTGAACAAGACGTTTTATCTTCTGAAGGCCCCGTACTGGTGGACTTCTGGGCGGAATGGTGTGGCCCCTGCAAAATGATTGCACCTGTACTGGAAGAGCTGGCCGATGAATATAATGGCAAGCTGAAGGTGTGCAAGATGGATGTAGATGCCAACACGGAAACCGCCCCAAAATATGGCATACGCGGCATCCCTACACTGATCATCTTCAATAATGGTGAAGTGGCCGGCACCAAGGTTGGCGCACTGTCCAAATCTCAACTTTCCGCCTTTATTGACAGCGTTATTTAATTTGCGTTTAATGTGGTGTCTCTCGAATCCAGAGACGCCACAGGACGTGGCAACCCAATCAATTTCCTGTTTTCTGCCTCAACACCTTAAAATTATTGGTGTCCTGGCCGAGAACTGTATCAGCCAAAAGATTTTGGGCTGATAACTAACAAAAATAATTCACTGGACACTTCAGAAGAGTAGGAATATAGTTGCGGGCATTAACAAAGACCCATAATTCAAAAATTTTCCAAAACAATTATCATTAAGCGCGCGAGACAAATCGCGAAATTAGTCGCAAAATAAAAAACGACAATAAATTTCTCGCCCAGCTTCCTGAAACTTCCAGTTTTTTGAAAACCTTTTCAGTTCAAACCAACAACCCCTTTTTGCAGTACCTTTTTAAAACTTTCTAAACTATTTTCTAAACTACTTTTTAAAATATAAAACTCACTACCATTGTGTATGACAATACCGGTCTAGGCGTTCAAGCCACCATCCAACCAGCATCTCCTATCTGATTCCTAATTTTCCTATGAAGACTCTTCACCATGAACCTTACTGAACTTAAGCAAAAACCAATCGCCGAACTTCTCGAGACTGCGCACGAGATGGGGTTGGATAACGTTTCCAGAACGCGCAAACAAGACATCATATTCGTCATCTTGAAAAAACACGCCAAGAATGGTGAAGACATTTATGGTGATGGCGTGCTGGAAATACTACAGGATGGTTTCGGATTTCTCCGTAGCGCCGACTCTTCCTACCTCGCCGGGCCTGATGACATTTATGTATCTCCCAGCCAGATAAGACGCTTTAACCTGCGCACTGGGGACACGATTGCCGGAAAGATCAGGCCGCCAAAAGATGGTGAACGATATTTTGCACTGCTCAAGATTAGCGATATTAATTTCAGCAAGCCTGATAGTGCCAAGCACAAAATTCTGTTTGAAAACCTCACACCTTTGTTTCCACAAGATCGATTGCGACTCGAAGTGGGTAACGGCAGTACTGAAGACCTGAGTGCACGAACCATAGATCTCGTTGCACCCATAGGCAAAGGCCAGCGCGGCTTGATCGTATCGCCGCCCAAAGCTGGTAAGACTCTCATCCTGCAAAACATCGCCCAATCCATCACCAAAAATAATCCCGAATGCCGTCTCATCGTTCTGCTCATTGACGAGCGACCTGAAGAAGTTACCGAGATGATGCGCTCCGTGCGCGGTGAAGTTGTTGCCAGTACTTTTGATGAACCACCGTCGCGTCATGTGCAAGTAGCAGAGATGGTCATCGAGAAAGCCAAACGCCTGGTTGAACACAAAGAAGATGTTGTCATTTTGCTTGACTCAATCACTCGTCTGGCACGTGCTTACAACACAATCATTCCCTCATCAGGAAAAGTACTTACCGGTGGTGTAGATGCTCACGCGCTGGAACGACCAAAGCGCTTCTTCGGTGCAGCACGTAATCTGGAAGAAGGTGGCAGCCTCACTATCATTGCAACTGCGCTGGTTGAAACCGGCTCGAAGATGGATGAAGTGATTTACGAAGAATTCAAAGGCACGGGTAATATGGAGCTTCACCTTGATCGCAAGATTGCCGAAAAGCGTGTTTATCCTGCTATCAATGTACGTCGTTCTGGCACACGCCGCGAAGACCTTTTGACTACCGACGAAGAACTGCAGCGCATGTGGATTCTGCGCAAATTGCTAAGCTCCATGGAAGATGTACAAGCTACCGAGTTTATTCTCGACAAGTTGAAGGATACAAAAACCAACGACGAGTTCTTCAATTCCATGAAGCGTAAGTAGATAGCTTCATTGCTTGTGTTAAACCCGTTCACAGGCTGCAATCATGTCCTTTAAAGATCTGCGCGACTTCATCGACTTACTCGAAGCTGAGGGTGAGTTGCAGCGCATATCTACGGAAGTAGATCCCTATCTTGAAGTCACAGAAATCAGTGACCGCACTCTACGCAACAACGGCCCTGCTTTGCTTTTTGAAAACCCCAAGGGCTCAGAAATTCCACTGCTGGCAAACCTGTTTGGCAACACGCGTCGTATCGCGCTCGCCATGGGCCAGGAAGATCTTGATGGTTTACGCGACGTCGGCAGGCTACTGGCGTTTCTAAAGGAACCAGTACCACCCAAAGGCTGGAAAGATTTGTGGCAGAGCTTGCCGAGCTATAAAAATGTGCTGAATATCGCGCCCAGTGTAAAGAAGTCAGCACCCTGCCAGGAAGTTGTCATTGATGCAGATATTGATCTGGGGTTTCTGCCTGTCCAGACCTGCTGGCCAGGGGATGCTGGCCCATTGGTTACCTGGCCGCTGGTGATTACCCGCGGGCCAGAGAAAGAACGACAGAATCTCGGCATATACCGTATGCAGAAAATCGGCCCGAACAAGTTGATCATGCGCTGGTTATCCCATCGTGGTGGTGCCCTGGATTTTCGCGACTGGCAGCAACACCACCCGGGAGAGGCATTTCCGATTTCCGTAGCAATTGGTGCAGACCCGGCGACCATTCTCGCCACCGTGACACCTGTACCCGACACCTTGTCTGAATATGCCTTCGCCGGGTTACTCCGTGGCAGCAAGACCGAAGTCGTTAAATCATTAACCAACGATCTGCAGGTTCCTGCCAGTGCAGAGATTGTGCTCGAAGGCGTGCTGGAACCTGGCGAAGAAGCCGATGAAGGGCCATTTGGCGATCATACGGGCTACTACAACGAAGTTGAGCGTTTCCCGGTATTCACCGTGAAATGCGTAACGCATCGCAAGAACCCGATCTACCATAGTACCTATACGGGGCGTCCGCCCGATGAACCTGCCATGCTGGGTGTGGCACTCAATGAAGTGTTTGTCCCGCTGTTACAAAAGCAGTTTCCCGAAATCGTGGATTTCTATCTACCCCCGGAAGGCTGTTCATATCGCCTTGCAGTTGTCAGCATGAAAAAACAATACCCTGGCCACGCCAAACGCGTGATGATGGGCATTTGGTCCTTCCTGCGCCAATTCATGTATACCAAATTTGTGGTCGTGGTAGATGAAGATATTGATATTCGTAACTGGGAAGATGTCATTTGGGCGATCACTACCCGCATGGACCCCATCCGCGATACGGTACTCATTGACAACACACCCATTGATTATCTGGATTTCGCTTCGCCGGTGTCCGGCCTCGGATCAAAGATGGGTATGGACGCTACCAACAAGTGGCCAGGAGAAACCGAACGGCGCTGGGGTGAAGGAATTGCTATGGATGAACAGACCAAAGCCCGGGTTGATGCGATATGGGAAGAGCTCGGCATCAACACAGAGCACTAACATCAAGTCGGCTCTTCGTTAACCTGCTTCGGCTGTGGCAGTGGTAATTCTGACAAGGCACCTCCTGCCAACTTCTTATATTTTTGCAACGCCTGTTCTGCGGCGGCTGATTCGCCCAGTGCTCGCAGCAATTCTGCCAACTCGCCATATGCCTCAATCGAGACGCCGATCCTGATACTAGCTTCGTAGTACTCACGCGACTTGCCCCATAGTTCATTACGCCGACATATGCGCCCGAGACTCAATAACAAACTGGCGTTACCAGGCCGATTCTGTAACCACCCCTCAGCTTCGATTAGTTGTTGCTGATCAAGACCAAAACTCTCTTCGCCATATCGCACTACGAGCTCATCATTCCAGCGTTTGGCCAGGGCAGTTTCATAAACCTTGGCAGCCTCGGTTTTGGCATCCAGCCCCAGCAACAGATCGGCAAAATGACGCACCACTTTGCTGTCTTCTCGATATTTGCCCGGAGCTTTTTTCCATAGCTTCATGAGATCAGCAATCTGCGTTTCACGCTCTGCCTTGATAGTAGCTTTACCACCGGTTGCATACAGACTCTCAACAAAAATTCGGGTGCGAATGCGTTCCAGCTCTGTGTTATCTATGACGTTGTTTTTTTCCAGAGCTGGCAGGAGCTGTTCCAGTTTGAGCCAGTCTTCCAGTTTTATATAAACCTCTTTAAGGAGGTTGAGCAAAGGCGGGTCGTTGACAGTCGTGCGTTTGAGTTGCTCCAGAATTGCCACGCTTTGCTCCAGTTGATCAGCACGAAACAGTAAAGTGGCTTTGAGTTGATGGATCGTGGAATGCGCGGAAGGAAACTCTTTCTCAGCCAGGTCAAGACAGCGCATAGCTTCAGCCCTGTCACCCATCGACTGGGCCGCACAGGCGGCGGCCAGGTAATTAATTACGCTGGCATCGCTATCTTTGGCACTACGAATTAACAGGGTTTGTGCGGAAGCCCAGTTGCCACGTGCAAAACATAACAATCCTTCTACAGTTCTACTGCGCTTTCGAGAACGCCTCTGGTTACTATAAGCTCGACTAAAGCGAACCAGCTGCCACGGGTTCAACCAGTGAAACACCAGCTGCAGAATTCGCAAAAGCAGAAAGACAATGCCGAAGGCCACCAATAGCGCGAACAAACTGGTTTCGAATGTATAGTTGCCAAACGCTATTAGTAAATAACCGGGGTCAGCAGGAAAGCCCACATAAATTGAGACAAGCAGCGCCAGGATGATGGCCAGTAATGAAAATATATAAAGCTTTAACATGCTTGTTCAGAGCTCATTGGCTACTAGCTGGGCGATAAGCGCTGATGAGCTCGACACATTTGGTAGAGTCTGGTCTATATCAACGGTCAGCAATTCATTTAGCTCACTGCGAATAGGATCGTCTGCCGTTACATCGGTTACTGAATAACGATCGAGTTCTGCCAGAATATTATTCAGGCTGGTGCGATACAGCACAGTGTCTCGTGCCAGCAAGGCCAAGCGTGCCTGCTCGAGCATCAGCCGCAGATTCTGTTTAATCAACGCCTCCTGGCCCGGTGCCAGCATGGCCTCCGGGGTTTCTTCCCAGCGCCGCCAGACAAAAACAGAGCTAAGAAAGTTCAGGCTGGCATCCACTACACCAACACCTTGACGGTTGCTCAGTGGTTGCGACTGGGTATCGCGGCGCGCCTCAAAGCTCTGGCGCATGGAATCGAGCAGGTCGAGTTGCTCCAGATTGTTGAGCAGTGTGCCCATTCGCAAGTAGAGACCGTCGCGGTCCAATACATCCGTTGAGCGCAGTGTGGCGATATCAGTGGCCAGTGCTTCGCGCGCGGCAAGCACACTGTTGTTGCCTGACGTCTGCAACGCCTCATCTGCATCCACCAGCAGCGCGATGGCAGTGATCACGTCATGTTCCAATTGCAGCCTGCGACTGGCCAGGTTAACCAGATAGTCGGCTTCGCGGAGCTTCCAGCCGAGATTGATTTCAGTTGGCTGTGCCTGTTGGCTTTGTTGCCTTTGCTGTAGTTGTGCAAGAGCCTGATTGAGCCGGGTGATTTCATCACGCAAGCGATTTTCAACAGCAGTAATTTCAGCAGTGTCGAGAGGAACCGAATCTGGCACCCGCTCAACCTGCTGCTGCAATTGATTGATCAAACTACTTTGGGAAACGAGCGTATTATTCAGCTGCTGATTCTGCGCGACGAGCTCGTTAAACCGGCTTTGTTGTTGCCATTGTTGAAAGGCTACGAATCCGGTAACGGCCAGAATAGGTAATAGTAAAACCAGCACAACGAGAAACCTGCGCCGTGCATTACGTTGCTGTCGTGCACGACTGCCAGGATTGGCTTTCGTGCTTTTAGAGATCTCATCCAGAATCTGGGATGTTGGTTTCGAGTCTGAACTGTCACTTGTGGTTTTATCAGTCACTAAAGGACCTCAAAACATGAATGATTAATTAAAGACTGTCGGCTAAGCCAGCGAGTGCTGTAATGATTGCTTCAGCATCAGCGCCCCGGGCATTTTCCACGCGTTTAAAGCCAGCATCTCGACCCAGTTGTGCTACTCGCTCTGAAGGCACGATCAATGGTATCAAACTGACTATCGCTTTGTTATCGGCACAAGCGGCAATCAAGCTGTCCAGAGTTTCGCCACTACTGATAATAATGGCATCAATCGCCTGGCTCCTGAGCAAGTTATTGCACTCACCCGGTGCGTGGCTTACCGGCTGGCGCAAATAGACCTCGATATACTCGACCTCGGCACCCCGTTCGCGCAGAGTCTCGGCAAGTATCTCGCGACCACCACAACCGCGGAAAATCCCGATGCGCTCGCCTTCCACCTCGCGCATGCCGGGTAAGGCCAGGATCGTTTCGCTGGTCATACCGCCATGCGCACCGTGCACTTCGACATTGAGCGCCGCCTCAGCTGCAGCCGCCGTAGTGGGCCCGATAGCATAGTATTGCTGGCGAACCGGAAGTTGGGGCCAGTACTCGTCTATCCACTGGCTGCCAAACGCTACTGCGTTGGTGCTCACGAATACAATCTTGTCAAACCGATCCAGTTGCAAAATCTGTTGCCGTATCCGGTCAAGAGATCGCTTGTCAGTCACAGGCACAATCGACATCAGCGGAAAACTGACAGATTTGCCATTGGCAGCTTCAATAGCAGTTGCCAACATTTGCTGCTGGTGCTCAGGCCGGGTATTCAAGACGCTAAGTTGCCGCAGGTCTGGCGCTGACATAAAAAGTCCTAGTGTGCCCCCAGACGTTCGAGGATAGCGCCAGCTCCCTGGGCCAACAGATCTTCGGCCACAGCAACACCAAGACTCTCTGCCATATGGGGATCACCATTTAGTGCACTGCGAAGAATAAGACTGCCATCAATCTCTCCTACCAATGCTCGCAGAAATAATTGCTCTCCTTCAAACTCGGCGAAGCTGGCGATTGGTACCTGGCACCCACCATGCAACGTGGCATTCACTGCCCGTTCCGCCAATACCCTGGTCGCTGTGTCCTGATGATGCAGACAATCGATTAATTTTAATGTTGCCAGATCCTCGGTACGGCACTCGATGCCAACAGCACCTTGCCCGCCAGCCGGCAGGCATAAGTCAGTACCGAGTGTTTGCCGGATGCGGTCTTGCAGTTCCAGCCGCTTCAAGCCGGCAGTGGCTAGAATGATGGCATCGTATTCGCCAGCATCGAGCTTGCCCAGGCGTGTACCAACATTTCCTCGCAGATCCTTAATCCTGATATCGGGCCTGGCCTGACGCAGCTGGCATTGACGCCTGAAACTGGACGTACCCACACAGGCACCGTTCGGCAAGCTGGCAAATGACTCGAAGCGTTCTGACACAAACGCGTCGCTCGGGTCTTCGCGCTCGCAAATCACCGCGAGTCCGAGCCCGGCTGGAAAATCCATTGGCACATCCTTCATGGAATGCACAGCAATATCTGCACGACCATCAAGCAATGCCTGTTCCAGTTCTTTTACGAACAAACCCTTACCGCCGACCTTGGCAAGTGGTGCATCAAGGATCTTGTCGCCTCGAGTCGACATTGCGACCAGTTCCACAGACAGCTCAGGATGATGTGATTCCAAAGCACTCTTTACATGGTTGGCCTGCCAGAGGGCTAGAGGGCTTTTCCTGGTGGCAATCTTTAGAATTTTAGCTTCCATCGTGGTGGGAATTCTTGCTTTATACCCGTGCCATTCTACGGGAATTGACCAGATTTGTCCGAAATAGCCCAAATATGGGGCCTCTAAGCCCGGACTAGCGCCATCACTGGATTATTAAGCCTGCTTTGATCCTGCTATAATCGCCGACCCGTTAAATCTGGCGGCGCCTGGAAAGGCGAGCCCCGCCAATCAACATGAACGATTGAAACAAGCATGAGCGATAAAAAACCCAAGGACAAACTCTGGGGCGGCCGATTCTCAGAAGCCACTGACGCATTTGTGGAACGATTCACCGCCTCGGTAGATTACGACAAGCGGCTCTATCGAAATGATATAGAGGGTTCGATTGCGCACGCGCGCATGCTGGGAAAAGTGGGCATCCTCACCAGTGAAGAGTCAGAGAAGATCATTACGGGTCTTGACTCTATTCTCGTTGATATTGAGAAGGGTGATTTTGACTGGCAGATATCTCTGGAAGATGTGCACATGAATATCGAGGCCGCACTGACCAAGCGTATTGGTGTGGTGGGCAAGAAACTGCACACATGTCGCTCGCGCAATGATCAGGTGGCAACTGATCTGCGACTCTACGTGCGTAGCGAAATTGATGATATGTGCCTGCTTATAACTCGTCTGCAGACTGGCCTGGTGGATCTCGCTGAACGCGAGTCATCCACAATCATGCCTGGTTTTACACATCTGCAATCCGCACAACCAATCACTTTTGGCCACCACATGATGGCCTGGTATGAGATGTTGTCGCGAGATCACGCCCGACTGCAGGATTGTCGTAAAAGGGTCAACCTGTCCCCATTGGGCTCTGCAGCGCTGGCCGGAACCACCTTTCCAATTGACAGAGAATATACGGCAGAGTTGCTCGGCTTTGAAAAACCCACAGCCAATTCATTGGACTCAGTTTCAGACAGGGACTTCACGATCGAACTCGCCGCCGCTGCCAGCATCATCATGACCCACTTATCCAGATTCTCTGAAGAACTGGTTCTGTGGATGTCGAGCCAATATGAGTTTATACAACTACCCGATCGCTTTTGTACCGGTTCCTCGATCATGCCCCAAAAGAAAAACCCGGATGTGCCAGAATTGATTCGCGGCACAACCGGGCGAGTCTATGGACATCTGATGGCACTACTGGCGCTGATGAAGGGACAACCGCTTGCTTATAACCGGGATAATCAGCAGGACAAGGAAACCGTGTTTGATTTGCTGGATACGACGAAGGACTGTTTGTTTGCCTACGCGGAAATGATGCCAGAGGTGAACTGCAAAAGAGAAAACATGTTGGCCGCTGCCAGCAAGGGTTACTCCACTGCTACGGACCTGGCGGACTACCTGGTGAAAAAAGGCATGGCATTTCGTGATGCACATTCGGTTGTCGGTAAAGCAGTCGCCACCGCGATTGAAAGCAAAAAGGAACTAGCCGAACTGCCATTGTCGACATTGCAATCTTTCTCGGAATTAATCGAGGCAGATGTGCAGGACGCACTGATGCTGGAAGGTTCAGTCAATGCCCGCGATCATCTCGGTGGTACAGCACCCGCCCAGGTTAAGGCAGCCGTTGCCAGAGCGCGCGAGGAACTCGCCGCGCGCTAACCCGGCGGGGCCTGTAATTCTATTTCATATTCCAGCACGCGATTATCTCTACGTGTGTGCACTGTCACCACATCACCCGGTTCGTGTTGTTCCATAATCGTCGCGTAGTCATCTTCGTTACGAACTGGCTGACTATTGATGCCTACGATTACATCGCCGAGCTGCACGCGACCTCGGAGACTGCGGGTCAGGCCACGCATGCCCTGCCGGGCCGGATCAGTGCCTTCCATCACGTCCATGACAATCACACCTTCAATGCCCCAAAGCTGGCGATAATAATCGGGCTGTGGAATGCGCGTGATACCAAGGATCGGAGTTTGGACACGGCCGTAACTAATCAGGTCTGGCACGATCTGCTTTACCGTGTTCACCGGAATGGCAAAGCCTATCCCGGAGCTTGCACCACTGGGGCTGTAAATTGCGGTGTTTACGCCAACGAGTTGACCGAGGGAATTGAGTAGTGGTCCGCCAGAGTTGCCCGGATTAATTGCCGCGTCGGTTTGAATAACATCGCGTATCTTGCGGCGGCTTACCGAATCGATCTCACGACCCAGTGCGCTCACCACACCAACTGTCATGGTATTGTCGAGGCCGAAGGGATTGCCTATGGCGATCACCTTGCGTCCGACTTCCAGCAGAGCGGAATCCCCAATGGTGATGGGAACAAGCTCGGCTTCAGGCGCCTCGATTTTAAGTACAGCCAGATCTTTGTCCGGGTCAGCACCAATGGCGGCCGCATCATAGCTACTGCCATCCTGCAAAGTGACAGTTACGCGATTGGCCTGTTGCACCACATGATAATTGGTGACGATATAGCCATCCTCATTCCAGATGAACCCGGTACCACTACCCTGCGGAACTTCCTGGGGATTGAGGGAGTAAAAAGAACGAATCAGCCTTGAGTTGGTGATGTTGACGACAGACTGGCCAGCCTGTTTGAAAACCTCGATATTGTTTTCTTCGTCGTTGGTTTTGAATTCGCGATAGTCGGGAATTTGCGCGACCGCACTTGAGGCCACCAACATTAATCCCAAACCCATAAACTGTAACAGCTTCATAGCGGTCACCCTTGTGGCTTTACTCAATTATTTGACTCTTGAGTCTTTCATGACCCTGTGATTACCTAAGATATTCCCCTTAACATAGGACTGAATTTGCCGGTTTCAAGGTCATAACGCTGGCCATGTCATGAATGAAGAAGTAGCCGCTTAATCGGCTTCGCCAAGCTTTTCCTGCAATTCCAGCCACTGTTCTTCAGTCTGCTCCAGTTGGCCACGTAAAGCCCCCTGCTCCTGTAGAATCTCAGTGAGCCTGGTTTTGTTTTCGGGCGCGTAAAGCGACTCATCAGCCAGCCTCTCGTCCAGTGTCTTCAACTCCTTTTGCAATCTTGTCATTTGCGTCTCCAACTTCCCGGATTCCTTGCGCAGGGGCGCCAGCTCCCGACGCCGCGCCGCTGCTTCCTGGCGCTGGGCTTTCTTGTCCACTTTGGGAGGCTGCTCTACCGTTTTGCTCTGTGCTTTATCGCTTGAATTTTCGCGCCTCACCCAGGATTCATATTCGTGCAAGTCGCCTTTAAACTCTGTGAACTTGCCCTCGTGAATGGAATAGAACTGGTCCACCGTATTTCCCATCAAATGCCTGTCATGAGAAACCACGATCATGGCACCCTGGAAATCCTGGAGCGCCATGGTCAGTGCATGGCACATATCGAGATCGAGATGGTTTGTCGGTTCATCGAGTAGCAAGAGATTCGGTTTTTGCCAGGCCACTTTGGCGAGCGCGACCCTGGCTTTTTCACCACCAGAGAAATGGGCTATTTTTTCATCGACCCTGCTGCCCCTGAAATCAAACCCACCCAAAAAATTTCTGATTTCCTGCTCGGTCTTTGTGGTATCGAATTTCTGCAACACCTGCAAAGGGCTTGCGGTCGCTGGAAGTTCGTCTACCTGATGCTGGGCAAAATATCCAAGACGCAGTTTTCTCACCCGGATAATTTCCCCACTCAGCGCATCCAGTTTCCCAGCCAGGACTTTGAGCAAGGTCGATTTGCCACTGCCGTTATAACCTAACAATCCTATGCGGGAGTCCGATCGCACACCAAGAATGATTGCATCAGTTAAAGCAGACTCATAACCGAAACTCAGACCTTCTATCTGCAATAAATAGGACGGCAGTTCTTCAACCTCAGGAAAATTGAACTGGAAGGGCGAATCAACATGCGCCGGTGCTATGTCCTGCATGCGCTGCAGTTCTTTCAAGCGACTCTGGGCTTGCTTCGCCTTGCTTTCCTTGTAGCGGAAACGATTCACAAACCGCTCGATTTCTTCCTTGCGTTTTTGCTGCTTCTCGAATGCGGCTTGCTGCAGTGATAATTTCTCGGCGCGCAGCTTCTCGTAAGCAGAGTAATTGCCGGTATAGCCAACAATCTGCTTGCCTTCGAAACTGAAGACCCGATCTATGATGCCATCTAGAAACTGGCGATCGTGGCTTATCAATAACAATGTGCCTTCATACTGTTTTAGCCATTGTTCCAGCCAAACTGTCGCTTCAAGATCCAGGTGGTTGGTAGGTTCGTCGAGCATCAGCAAGTCAGATGGGCACATCAGGGCCGCTGCGAGATTGAGACGCACTCGCCAGCCACCTGAAAAATGCTCGACGGGTTCGTCGAACTGATTGACAGCGAATCCCAGGCCTCCAAGCAGGCGCTGGGCAGTCACCGGTACTGTATACCCATCGATATCATCCAGGTCCTGATGTAACTGGGCCAGTCGAAGGTTTTCTTCATTTGCTTCGGCGGTCTGAATGCTTGCCTCCAGGCGGCGATATTCAGTGTGGGCATCAATCACAAAATCGAGCGCACTGCGGTCGCTACCCGGAGTCTCCTGCGCCATCACAGAGAGGCGGAGGTCTTCGGGCTGGTCAATTTGCCCCTGCTCTAACGCTATTTCCCCACACAGGGTCTTGAACAAACTGGTCTTGCCACAGCCATTGCGGCCAATAACGCCCACGCGCTGCCCCCGCTGGATAACGATGCTGGCATCTTCGAGAAGGGTCTGGGGACCACGCATTAGCGTGATATTTTGCAGGGCAATCATGGTACTGGTTGTAGTTGCTAGGCCTTGGGGCGTGCATATTACTACATAATTGATTTAGTGATTTTGAATACGTACTATAATCAGTCTCCTCCTCAAGAAGATGGCGTTAGCAACTAGAAAGCGCACACTCTATGAAACAGATTCTGATTATAGATGACGACGAGAAACTGGGTCAGTTGCTGACGCAATACCTCGAACGTTATGACATGCAGGCGCACGTGGCCTTGACCCCGTCCAAGGGTTTCGAACTATTGAAGAAGATTAAACCAGATCTGCTCATTCTGGACGTCATGCTGCCCGAAAAAGATGGCTTCGAAATATGCCGGGAGATCAGGGCCAAGTCTTCTATTTATGGTCAACTACCCATTCTCATGCTCACCGCCCACGCCGAGGTAACCGATCGCATAGTCGGCCTGGAATTGGGCGCTGATGACTATCTGCCGAAGCCATTTGAACCAAGGGAACTGGTCGCACGCATTCATAATATTCTGCGTCGTAGCAGCGACGATCACAATTTTCGGGATATCAAACCTATTAACGGTTTGGAAGTCGAAGTGTCACGCAGAGAAGTCAAGCTGGATGGTGAAGTTCTGGATCTCACCACAATGGAATATGAACTACTGATTCTATTCATGCAGTTTCCCAACAAGACCTTTACACGCGATGAGTTGATGAACAGGTTGCGTGGCATTGATGCAGAACTTTTTTCAAGAGCCGTTGACACATTAGTGAGTCGCTTACGACATAAGTTAAAAGATACGTCCAAGACACCGCGTTTTATAAAAACCGTGTGGGGCCGTGGCTATACTTTTGTCGGTGAGCAAATATGACGACACTCGTTCAAAGCGTAAAACGCTCCCTGTTCCTGCGCTTGTTATTGATCTTCGGTACTACGGTACTGCTCTTCTTTCTGATCATCTCGATATCACTGCAGACATTTAATGAAGAATCTGATGTGATTGAAACGATCCCGGATTTTTTCACTCGCAATATCGAATCAATTATTGAGGATATTGGTACGCCACCGAACCTGGGCAATGCCATGCGTCTGGCGGAGGAACTGGGTTGGACGATAAATATTCGCAATCCGATAATGCGCTGGAGTTCCGACAACGACAACCGCCTGGATGTGGATTCCTCGCAATTTGATCGCTCACTTACCGCTGATGCTGAAGTCAGAACGATTTCAAATGAAGACATTATCATGGTGCAACGCGGCGGATATGACTTCTTTCTCTACCAGCGCTTTCGCAACAGCAACAATTTCAACTTTGTCGTACTGTATGTAGGGTTTGCACTCGCTGCAGTGATCCTGTTTCTGAATTACCTGGCTGTAAACCGGCTTTTGAGCCCCATTCGTTTACTGCGTCGCGGTGCCGAGCGCATCCGCGAAGGTGACCTTAGCTTTCGGGTAAAAAGTAATCGCCAGGACGAACTGGGAGAACTGACAGAAAGTATCAATCACATGGCGGACTCGCTACAGTCCATGCTGGAAGCCAAACGGCAATTACTGCTGGCTATCTCTCATGAACTGCGCACTCCTATCACCAAGGCCAAACTCCGCATGGAATTCATGCCTGATAGCGAGGAGAAGAGCCAGCTGCGTGAGGATATCGAAGAGATTGAGTTGTTGATTTCAGACTTGATCGAAGCCGAGCGGCTCAATGAAGAGCATTCTGTGCTGGTAGAAGAGCCCTTCATGTTTGCTGATTTCGTTGAAAATGTGGCCAGTCAGTATGAGACTTATGAAGGTGGCTTGCAGCTCGAATCCCCGGGAAGTGATGAAGAGTTTGTTATCGACAAGCTGCGCATTCGATTACTGATCACCAATTTATTGAACAATGCCATTCGCCACGGGGAGAACAATCCCATTATCGTGCGCGTCAGGTTTATAGATGACTGGGCGTGGCTGGAGGTTATAGACCACGGGGAAGGAATTTCAGAAGAACATCTGGAAAAGCTCAGCGAGCCCTTTTACCGCGCCGACAGTTCTCGCCAACGGAATACTGGCGGGTTCGGACTGGGGCTCTACCTGTGCCGGCTGATCAGCGAAGTGCACGGCGGCAGCCTTTCCATCGCGAGTAAAATTGGCGAGGGCACCCACCTCACGGTGAAACTGCCCCGCCACCCTCCCCACTCTGCAAACGAGCAGGAATCCAAATAACCGTTAGGCCTGCGCCTTGCGACGACGCTGTGCTCGCAGAAAGCTCACCAGCAATAAAATCAATGTAAGAATTGCCGGAATCAGCGCTGTATTAATCCATTTCAATGTAGAGCCCAGGCGCTCGATATCTTCAGTTAATTGAAATTGGACATCACGCAGGCGTCGACGAGTCTGCACCAGTTCCTCATTAAAACGATCGATCTCTGCCTGTATCTGCGGCGTGATCTGACCAATGGGCTGTCCGTCTTCTGTCTGGTTCAGCTCTGCAAGTTGCGCCTCAGTTTCTGCTACACGCTCCAGTAATTCTGACTCTTCAATACGCAGACGATCATCAGCCTCGCGCTGCAAATCAAGTACCCGGGTGAATGGTCTGGAGTATTGCCCCCGACTGCGGATACTGACGAGATCTGCACCCCCACTTAAATTATCCAGCGCGTTGATTACCAGATCACCATTATTGGCAAATGGCTGTGGTATGCGCTGGCCAAGAAATTGAGCAACCTGCACCCATAAACGGTCTGTGAGGATATCAGTGTCAGCAAAGATCAGGATGTTGACTGATTCCTGTGTGCTGCCCAGATGTGCTGTCACCGGTTCCGGTTCTTCTGTCTCTGCGGTGGCGAGCGGTTGTGCAGGATTGTCACTATCAGCAGTACTTGAAGCGTCTGTTTCTGTTTCTGTGTCTGCCTCTGGTTCTTCTGCAACTTCTACTTCTGGGCGCCCATCCGGAAATGCCGAATTAATCACGCCACTGACACGTGCCGCAATGACATGTTGTTGATTCATGGATTCGAATTCATCGAACAGGATGGAAGGATCTATGACATTTTCTAGCAGGCTTGATTCCATCAGCATGGTATCGAGTGAAGACTGCATCAGTGGTTCGAACTGAGTCGATGCGCCTTCCAGGTGTCGAATAACACCTGTCGATGAAAGATTGATGGTCTCCAGCTGACTGGTGACAATATCGTCGCCAGCCAGATTACCCTGTTTTACGCCAAGCATACCCAGGTGGGGAACAGGACGCTGATTCTGGCCCATGCGTACGCGCAACGCCAGGACGTTATCGGCCAGCACTTTGTCACTCTCGTAACCGACTCCCCAGGCTTCAAGCAGACCGGGCAAATCCGAGCTCATGCCAGCCGGAATCATTGCGCCTTCCTGGGAAAGGCTAACCATAGAGTCAGCATTGGGATCCAGGAATACCATCGTTTTGCCACCACGCATGACATGCTGGTCTATGGCATACAACATCTGCTCCGATAATCCTTCCGGATGCACGATCATCAGAATATCGATGTCCTCCGCGATGGAATCGCCCGTGATATCAATGCGTCGGACCTCATAGAGCTGACGGATAATATCCATTATCAACCAGGGCTGTGTGCCCTGCCCGGTTACTGGATTAAAACCACCATCGATATTGAGCTCCGTTAACAAACCCACTACCTGACGATCGGGATTAGCTACCGTGGAAATCAGTTTCATGAATTCGTATTCGAGAAACTGTTCCATGTCAGGGCGAATGAGTGGAATCGATTCAGTGATCTGCGCACCAAACGGGTTGTCTTCTGCAGCGTTGGCACGCACTGCCACCAGACCCAGATACACGGCTGGCGCGCCCTGGCTAATCGGAACGGCCTGCAATCCATACTGGGTGGCAAGGTCTTCATCTTCCGAGAATGGCTCCGGATCAATTATGTCCAGCGTGAGGTTGCCATCGCTGGCAATGACGATTTCTTCCAGTAGCTCTTGCACGCGTGTCGCATAGGTGCGTATCTGCGGCGCGTCTTCGGTTTCGCTTTCAGAGTAGAAGAACATCAACTCAATGGGTTCTTCCAGCGAACTCACAATATTGCGCGTGCCATCAGACAGTGAATAGAGGGAATCTTCGGTCAGGTCGATGCGCAAGCCAGGCAACATCGTGATAAGTGCCACCAGGAATACCAGGACAACCGCAATGGCCACGAGGCCAATACTGGAGAATAGAGGTTTTAAATTCTGCATAACATCATCTCTCTGGTTATCTTAATTAGCTTTTTTCATTTCGATCACTATCGCACTGGCCAGTAACCAGGCGCCAATGAACACAGCAAAGAACAGTACGTCACGTATATCAAGTACGCCCTTGGCTATGGAGTCGAAGTGAGTCATGAAGCCGAGTGCGGCAATGGCATCAATCAGAAACTGTGGCATCCAGTCTGGAAACGCATCCAGCAAAATGGGAGAGCCAACCAGTACAAACAGGAAGCACAGACTGACAGTCAGGATAAAGGCAATCACTGAGTTACGAGTGCAGGCCGACATGCACGAACCTATGGCAAGAAATCCACCTGCCATAAACCAACTACCGAGGTATGCAGCAAGGATTACCCCATTATCTGGCTCGCCGAGATAGTTAACAGTAATCCAGATTGGAAATGTGAGCACCAGTGCGATGCCGGTGAGCACCCACGCTGCAAGGAATTTGCCCAGCACAGCGTCTGACAACCTGATGGGTAAGGTCAGCAGCAGCTCGATGGTGCCCGTCTTGCGCTCATCTGCCCATAGCGTCATAGCAATAGCTGGCACCATGAACAAATAGAGCCATGGATGAAAACTGAAAAATGGCAACAGATCAGCCTGGCCCCGGGCATAGAAGCCGCCCAGATCAAATGTGAAAATGCCATTGGTGATAAGGAATATGACGATGAATATGTATGCCAGTGGGGTGGCAAAATAGCTCATCAATTCGCGTTTGAAAATAATTGTGAGATTTCCCATAGTCGCCTCCTATTGCGCCTGCTGCGTGACGGTACGGAAAACATCTTCCAACTGCCCACGGTTGACATGAAACTCTTCAACCGGCCATTGTTTCTCCTGGGCAATCTGTGACACCTGGGTGAATATCGCTGCACCCTCTTTGGCAAAGATCGTATAGTGCAATGCATCTTCGCCATCTTTCTCTACATTACTAACGTTACCCAGACCGACAAGGTCAGCAGCAAGATCATACTCGCTGGTTAAGCGGACGCTGACAGCATGATGTAGTCGGGAACGTGCTTCCAGATCTGCTGGAGTGCCATCTGCCACGATCTTTCCTTCAGAAATTATTATGGCGCGCGTACAAACAGCGGTAACTTCTTCCAGAATGTGAGTGGAGATGACCACGATCTTGTCGCGGGCCAGATTCTTGATCAGTTCACGTACATGATGCTTCTGATTGGGATCGAGTCCGTCGGTGGGCTCATCAAGAATTAGCACTTTGGGGTCATGCATGATCGCCTGGGCCAGTCCTACGCGACGCTTGAAGCCCTTGGAAAGCGTATCGATGGTTTGCTGCTCCACAGTTTCAAGCGCAACCTCACTCAATACATGTTGAACCCGGCGATCTGCTTCTTCACCCCGAAATCCTCTGACCTGGGCGATAAAGTGAAGAAACTCCAGTGTTGTCATGTCGCCATATGACGGGGCGCCTTCAGGCAGATAACCTATCAGGGTCTTGGCTTCCAGTGGCTCAGTAGCAATATCATGGCCATCAACCGTCACTTTGCCCGCCGTTGGCGCAAGAAAACCGGTGATGATTTTCATGGTGGTAGATTTACCAGCGCCGTTTGGCCCGAGGAACCCGAGGACTTCACCCTCCTTTACGGTAAAACTCAGATCATCAACGGCAGTAAATTGGTCGAATTGTTTCGTCAGATTACTTATTTCAATCATTTACAGCAGTTCCTGGTTACAAACTGATTTTTAGCGTAACTGCAGCAGACTGTAGTTCTGCCCACCGCAAAATGTGATGGGCAAATATATGCGCACTGTTGCCAATTTTCAAGGGGATGGATTTAAATCGGAGCCTTCAAAATCAATCACTTACCTTTAAGCTGCCAGCACACTATTAGACAAATAGTCTGTGTTTATCCACCCATGAAAGGTATAATCGCCAACTTTGAAAATCACCCATCCAGGATGACACTATGCGTCGCATCGCCGCGGTCACTCTGCTCTTTATGATTAGCCTGTCCCTGCTGCAATGTGGACAGAAGGGAGGCTTGACGCGCCCCGAAGCAGAAACAGCTACTTATAGCCCACGCTAACAGCATCGAGGCTGAACCTGCCAGCCTGAAAAGTATTCTCATGGACCATTTTAATTTCAAAGACGACGCATTATTTGCGGAAGATGTAGCTGTTGCTGATATCGCTGCAGAATTTGGCACGCCTTGTTTTATATATTCGCGCGCAACCTTCGAGCGTCATTATCGTGTGTATGAACAGGCACTCTCACGCCTGCCCAATCTGATTTGTTATGCGGTAAAGGCGAACTCAAACCTCGCAGTGCTTAATGTACTGGCCAGGATGGGCTCGGGTTTTGATATCGTCTCAGGCGGCGAACTGCAAAGGGTCATTGCCGCTGGAGGCGATCCCGCCAAGGTCATCTTTTCCGGGCTGGGTAAAACTGAAGCGGAAATTTTACAGGGCCTGAATGCCGGTATTCATTGTTTTAACGTGGAATCCAGTGCCGAGCTGGATCGCATTAATTCTGTTGCCGACTCGGTCGGCATGAAAGCGCCTATAAGTGTGCGGGTCAATCCTGATGTGGATGCGCAAACCCATCCTTATATCTCGACCGGGCTCAAAGAAAACAAGTTTGGCATCACTACTGAACGGGCACTGGAAGTTTACCGTCGCGCTGCAACGCTTGATGCGATTGAAATCGTCGGCATTGACTGTCACATAGGTTCACAGCTGACCAGTGTGAAGCCGTTTCTCGATGCCATTGATAACCTGTTGGATCTGGTCGACCTGCTCGCCGCTGAAGGTATCACCCTGCGTCATTTTGATATGGGTGGCGGTTTGGGCGTGACATATGGTGATGAGCAACCACCACTGCCTGAAGAATTGATAGATGCGGTGGCAGATCGCTTCACCAATCGCGACCTGACTCTGATCGTCGAACCAGGACGATCGATAGCAGCAAACGCAGGTATATTCGTGACCCGTGTTGAATACCTGAAGAACACCGACCACAAGCAGTTTGCCATTGTTGATGGCGCCATGAATGACTTGTTGCGCCCTGCGCTCTACGGCGCTTGGCAGGAAATCTTGCCGGTTCAGCGCAGCGCGGAACCTACGGTCGTGTACGACGTGGTTGGACCGGTGTGTGAATCTGCCGATTTCCTCGGTAAGGATCGCCCACTGGCTATTACTGCCGGAGATTTACTGGCGGTCAGAACTTCTGGAGCTTATGGTTTTGTTATGAGTTCTAACTACAATACCCGACCCCGAGCGCCAGAAATTATGGTCGACGGTAGTAATGCAGTCCTGGTGCGACCGCGTGAGAGCGTAGCCCAACTATTACAAACCGAATCTTGCCTGCCGGATTGAGAATATAAATGCAGATTCCTTTTACCAAAATGCATGGATTGGGCAATGACTTCATGGTCATCGATACGCTTGTGCGTGACGTGAAATTTACCCCTCAGCAGATACAGCATTTTGCCGACAGGAGATTTGGCATTGGCTTTGATCAGCTACTACTGATCAAGCCACCGAGCTCCCCTGACGTGGACTTTGATTACCAGATTTTCAATGGTGATGGCGAGGAAGTCGAACATTGTGGAAATGGCGCGCGATGCTTCGCGACCTATGTTCAGGACAAGCAACTCAGTGAAAACAATCCACTGAAGGTCAAGACTGTGAATCGTATTCTCAGCCTGATGCGTCAGGAAGATGGCCAGGTCAGTGTAAATATGGGAGAACCAGTGTTTACGCCAGGGGATATTCCCCTGCTAGGCAGTGATGAGGCTACGACATATGAGCGTTCTATCACTGTGGCGGACAAGCCCATGAGCGTGCAATTCTCAGCCTTGTCAGTTGGTAACCCCCACGCGGTAATTACTGTGGATGATGTTGAAAATACTGCTGTCACGGAAATAGGCGAAGCACTGGGCAAACACCCGGATTTCCCCGAGGGTGTGAACGTGGGATTCATGCAGATTCAGTCCCGCGAACGCATCAGCCTGCGGGTTTTCGAGCGCGGTGTCGGTGAGACACTGGCCTGTGGTACTGGCGCTTGCGCCGCAGTGGTCGCTGGTTGCCTGCAAGGTCTGTTAGATGGTACCGTCAACGTTAATCTGCGCGGTGGAGAACTGGTAGTAAGCTGGCAACCAGGCGAACCAATAATCATGACCGGACCCACCACCAAGGTCTACGAGGGGACAATCGAAATATGAGCAATGATGTTTCAACAGCAGAAAAGGTTGAAACCGAAAGTCTTGAGCTGACGGCAGATCAAGTTGCTGAATATTTGCGCCTGCATCCGGAGTTCTTTAGCGAGCAGGAAGATTTGCTGGCAGAACTTTCGCTCCCTCATGATAGTGGTAAAGCCATCTCCCTGTTGGAGCGCCAGGTAACTATCCTGCGCGAGCGTGGTATCGAGGCTCGCCAGAAACTCAACAATCTGTTGGCCAATGCTCGTAATAACGATCAGTTATTTGATACCACTCGCAATCTGGTGCTGGCATTGCTGCGCGCCAAAGACATTACAGAACTGGTGAATGTTACCCAGGATCAGTTAGCCAACCACACCAGTATTGATGCCTGCGAAATAATTCTCGTTGATTTCGATGGCATTAATGTAGCAAATACGGTGCGTGTTGAATCTGAAGCAAAGTTGAAGCAGGATTTTAGCGACGTATTTCGCCTCAAGCGGACTCACTGTGGGCCATTGGAATCGAGCGACATTGCATACCTCTTCCCCAATAACGAGTCAATTCGATCGACAGCTTTGTGTCCTGTTATGCATAACAGTCATATTCTGGCGATGATTGCCTTTGGCAATCAGGAAGACAATTATTTCAATGTCAATCTGGACACTCTGTTCCTCGATTTCATCGGCCGCGTGATAGGCGCTGTACTGGATCGCGAGATTGCCAGCACGCGCTAGTGTCTTGGCGCGCACCTGAATATCGCCAATGACAAACAGCAGCATCTCAACTGACTCCCCGAAGTCATCTACGCCAACCACACCTCTGGTTTCTGTCATTTGTCGTACGATTGGCAGACCCGAACTCGAAACCGCACTGCAATCGATAGCCGATCAGACCCACGAGCAGATCGAACTGGTCCTGGTTGATGCTTCAGGAAACGGTGAGGTCCGAAAGCGTCTCGATTCCTTCGACTTTTCTGCAGTCAGCTTTGTCAGCACTGGTCAAAAACTGCTGAGAGCTGCTGCTGCCAATGCCGGGCTTGAAAATGCGCAGGGGCAATACCTCATGTTTCTCGATGAGGACGACTGGATAAGCCCCCAACATATTGAACTGTTATTGCAGGCCATTGATCAGTCCGATGAATATCGGGCAGCTTATAGCAATGTGCAGAAAACCAGTCAGGCAGGCGAGCCACTGGAGCAAGTCTTCAACCAGGGCTACGATCCGGTATTGTTGATACGCGACAACTATATTCCTATCCATGCGATGCTATTTGATGCCTCACTGGTAGCCTCGGGCTGCCGCTTCGATGAGCGCTTTGACAATTATGAGGACTGGGATTTCTGGTTACAGCTCAGTCAGCACACGGCCTTTCTGCATCATAACGAGATCACAGCTTTCTATCGCGAGGGTGGCGAATCGGAGACCGCAAACGGGGATGAGAATCTGCGCTACCAAAGCGACAGTGTGCTGGGCAAGGCGCGCGCCGCCATGTTCGACAAGTGGTCCCAGACTTGGACTGGAGATGAGCTGAATCAGCTCATGGGACATCTCATCAATGCAGATCGAAGCGCCAGACTAGACTCTGAACTCAGAGAAAAAATTCGGGAAACAGAAGAACTACACCAACGCTTGGAGAGTACCACGGCGGATCTGGATTCAGCCCAGATACAGGTGGATGAACTTGAGCATTCCCTCAAAGAGACGCAGTCCCACCTTGCTCACGTCGAGAAATATGTGCGTCATGTAGAGGAATCTCACCGTCTAATTGAGGACTCAATTTTCTGGCGCGCTACGGCTCCGTTGCGATGGCTGCGAGACAAGGTACGCGGCAACCAGGTTCAGAAAAAGACCGAGGTTATGTCAAAGCAGGAAGTCGAGCTGGCGGCAGCGAAAAAGCTGGAAGAATTTCTCCAATCAGGTAAATCCCTCAAGTTCTCCAACAGCAGTTCAGCGCAGGTTTCCATTATTCTGGTGTTCTTCAACAAAGCACCCCTCAGTTTTCTTTGCCTGCAGTCATTACTGCGCAATGCAGATGTCGATTTCGAACTGATTATTATCGACAATGCCTCCAGTGACGAGACCTCTCAATTATTGCAACGGATAAACGGGGCAGTCATTGAACGCAATGCTGAAAACCTTGGATTTGTGAAAGCAGTGAACCAGGGAGTTGGACTCGCTTCAGCACCACATATTCTATTGCTCAATAATGATGCCCAGCTTGAAACTGAAGCGTTATCGGCAGCATTAACCACACTGCAGTCTGACACCAGCATTGGCGCGGTAGGTGCCAAGATTAAATTGCTTGACGGCAGCCTGCAGGAAGCGGGCAGCATCATCTTCAATGATGGTAGCTGTCGCGGTTACGGCAGAGGTGACGATCCCGATGCGCCTCCGTATAGATTCAGACGCGACGTGGACTACTGCTCAGGAGCATTTCTTCTGTTCCGCCGCGCGGATTTCGATGCGCTCAATGGGTTCGACGAAGCCTATGCCCCAGCCTATTATGAAGAGTCCGATTTCTGTGTGCGACTGCGTAAAAAAGGACTGCGCACGGTATACGAGCCTGCCGCCGCAATCCTGCATTACGAGTTTGCCAGCTCAGGCGGCATGAAGAACGCTCAAGAGTTACAGCTCAAACACCGGGAACTTTTTTGTCAGCGGCACCCTGAATTTCTGGCACGGCAGCTACCCCCGGCAGAAAAGAACTTGCTGGCTGCACGCACTTCCAATTCCCTGCCAAACATCCTGGTAATAGACGACCGGGTTCCTCATCCCAGCCTGGGGGCAGGTTTCCCGCGTTGCGCAAAACTACTCAATACGTTGGCAGATTTCGGTAATGTCTGTCTGTATCCGCTACAGTTTCCCAAGGATGATTGGAATGAGATCTACAGGACGCTGGATTCTCGCATCGAAGTCATTCTAGACAGCGGACGCCGAGGCTTGCGTCGCTTCCTGGCCGAGCGACGCAATGCATTTGATACCATCATCGTTAGTCGTGAACACAATATGGCCTATATCAAACAAACAGGAAGCCTGATTGCCAATACCGATGCGCGCATTATCTATGATGCCGAAGCATTAACAGCACCTCGCGAGATTATGAAGCGGGAACTTAATGGAGCCTGGTTAAGCGACCGTGACAAACAACGCCTACTTGAAGATGAGCTCGACTTGGCGCGGTATGCCAGTACAATTCTTGCCGTCTCTGAAGGTGAAGCAGTTTATTACCGGGAACACGGTTATAAGGATGTCAGGGTATTGGGCCACGCTATCGAGCCCGAGCCAACACCAAACGACTTTGCGGCTCGCTCGGGAATTTTGTTCGTTGGCGCTTTGCGGGATGAAGGTTCTCCGAACGTCGATTCTCTGGTCTGGTTTGTGCAGGAATGCTTACCTCTTATCGAAGAAACGATACCGGATATCGAGTTGCACGTAGTGGGAGGCAATTCGGCTCCCTCCCTGGCGCAGCTGAGACATAGCAGAATAAAGTTCCATGGTCGTCTCAACTCTCTGGTAGATAAATACAACCAGTGCCGGGTATTTATCGCACCAACTCGTTTTGCCGCAGGCATTCCTCATAAGGTTCACGAAGCAGCTGCACAAGGGCTGCCCTCAGTAACGACCACACTCTTAGCGCGACAGCTCGATTGGCAACATGGTCAGGAACTATTACAGGGTGACACTGCCGAGGATTTCGCCGAAGCTTGCATAAAGCTATATCAGGATGAAGATTGTTGGAACTCGGTTCGCAAAGCCGGAGTGCAGGCAATTTCGCAAGACTGTTCTCCAACCGTTTTCAGAGAAACACTTGAAGCACTTGTCACCAATAAAGAATGAGTGTCAGGTTAGCGACTTGGAGTCGCGAACACCAGAAAGAATGTTATGCCAGTATTGTTTGCGTTGATGTGATGAAATGAATAACCAGGTCGCCTTGATGAAAAATCTGATTATGTCTCGAATCTTCCAGCCAATCGGCGAATATTTCATGCGATAGAGGTGGATACGATTTCGGCTGGAGTAGTAAGTCCGGGAGGGATTATGCTGCGCCATGATGCCTGCTTTAACAAGCGGGTTCAGACTACGCTCCCCGATAGCGTGATACATCACGGCATCGTCTGTGCCAATCAGATCGAAACCTTTGGATTTAGCACGAAAGCACCATTCGAGATCGACATTGTCGATAAAGTAACTCTCTTTCATCATACCTACTTCATCAATATGCTTTAACGCGATAAGGGTGCCGGAGGTAATTAGAAAATCGGCAACAAAATGATTGCGAGTCTTGGCGAAGTGCCGATCTGTGCGTAACAGGAAGCGGTTAAAGATTTTGAATGGGTTCTGGCGCATGGTTTGCGGATTGATCAATCGCGGGCCAACCGCGGCAATACCCCTTTCGCTGTGCGGCGCTGCATCGACGTAAGCGCCCATCATGCGGGATATAAAAAGGTCACACAGACTACTGTCCTGATCGAACAGAAACACAAACTCGAAACCACCATCAATTGCCCATTGAATGCCAAGGTTCAGCGCTTTGGCCAGACCTTCGTTTTCGTCCAGACGGATAAGATCCTTGCAATTTTCGTATACAGTAATCGAGTCAGCCAGACGCTCAATTTCCGGAGAGCCATTATCGATTACAACAAATGAAGTCTCCTTGTTGATCTGGCCCAGGAGTTTCAGAAGCGCGGTAAAGTCAGGTCTGTAAGTGACCACTACCGCGCAACTGGATTTAGCCGATGCGGCTTTCATGAAGCGGGGTTCTCAAGTGCTTCATCCGGAACTTCAATCGAGCCTTTGACCGATTGGGGATTGCGTTTAATGAGTACCATAAAATACAAAATGGACATGACGCCAAACAACAGGCCCACGACAACTCCTGCGTCTACAATACCGCGCCAAGGCTGGGGTAGTTGCCGTGCAATCAGCACGAAACAGATAATCATCAGCGTAAGCCCGAAAGAAAACAGCTTACGGCGAGTGGTTGCATGGATATAGCCCATACAAAACAGGGGTGCCAAAATAATATGCAGCAAACGCGGGTTGGATTGCAGATAGGAAGCGCGCAGGACTACCCGGGGCGCAAAGCCCTGATGGAAACCTTTGTAGCCTTCTGCGTACGCCATATAGATGATACTGAAGAACAGTGCCGCCCATTGCCACAGGCTCAGGCTGATATGCTCCAATTCCAGTGCCATGGGTAAAAGTCTATAGACGGCAAATAGAAGCAATAAGAGTACGCCTCCTATCCCCCAGACAAAACCGATAAATCTCACGAGAAACCGCCAAATGCAAAGATAGGGGCTATTATAGCGACATTCCGGGTTTTGCGGGTAAATGACAGTGCTTCGCATCAAGAAATAAAGTGAGATATTATGCCCAGCGCACGCTTGAGCCCGGGCCAGAAGGGCTGCCTCCGCCTCCTACACCGAATCCAGTTCCGAGATTAAACACAGGATCACTACAAATGAGTATCAAGCTTGGCATCGTGATGGACCCGATAGATTCCATCAATGTTAAAAAGGACACCAGCCTCGCCATGCTGCTGGCCGCCCAGTCACGCGGGTGGACTATTCAATACATGCTGCAGCCTGACCTTTACCTGGATCAGGGTGTGGCGCGCGCCAATATGCTGGAACTGAGCGTTGCAGATAACCCTGAGGATTGGTACAGCTTCGGGCCAGCCAGCAATCAGGCACTGCAGGATCTCGATGTGATCCTGATGCGCAAGGATCCACCCTTCGATATGGACTATATTTATAGTACTTATCTGCTTGAACAAGCTGCTCTCAATGGTTGCCTGGTGGTGAACAACCCCCAGAGTTTGCGTGACTGTAATGAAAAACTGTTCGCTACCCAGTTCCCCGAGTGTTGCCCGCCATTTCTGGTTGCAGCCGATTCACCCCATTTAAAGGCTTTCCATGCCGAGCACCAGGACGTCATCTTCAAGCCGCTAGATGGTATGGGTGGCGCGTCGATTTTTCGCGTCAGGGAGAATGACCCCAATCTTAGCGTGGTCATTGAAACCCTTACCCTGGGTGGCAGTCGACATATCATGGCGCAGCGCTTTATTCCGGAAATTTCTGCAGGCGACAAACGCATACTGTTAATTGATGGCGAGCCTGTCGACTATGCGTTGGCGCGGATTCCCGCGAGCGGCGAAACCCGGGGCAATCTGGCAGCCGGAGGCAGCGGTGTGACGCAACAGATAAACGACAGGGATCGCTGGATTTGTGAACAGGTCGGACCGATATTAAGAGAAAAGGGTTTACTCTTCGTGGGACTCGACGTAATCGGGGACTACCTGACTGAAATCAATGTCACCAGTCCTACCTGTGTGCGGGAAATCGACAAGGCACAGGGTCTGGATATCGCTGGCGACCTGATGGCATGTATAGCAGACAAGCTGGCGGCAAAGTAGAGCAGGTCTTCACAGAATGACAGAAGATGACGCAAATTTATCGAATGAACGCTTCGGCTTTACGGTGTTCCTGTCGGCCTGTGCCCACGCAATCCTGATTCTCGGCGTGGGATTTACCTATTTGGGTGAAACCAATTCCGAGCCTGCATTGGAAATCACTATGGCGCAGTACAGGAGTGACATCGCGCCCGATGATGCTGATTTTCTGGCGCAGGAAAACCAGCTTGGCAGCGGCGTACTTGATGAAACTGCGGTTCCCAGCACGCCTTTCGAATCCGACTTCAATGCGGACACGATTGAGGAATCCCTGCCTCTGCCAGAACAGCTACCTAGATCTGAAGAACTCATTTCCGAGGATATTGCGGTGCTATCGAGTTTTGACACTGACTCTCAGGTACGCCAGCAACTGGAAGAAACGGAACAAGAGACTGACCAGGCACTGGATGAAAATGCTTCTGCCGAGGAACTAAGCCTCGCCATCGCCAGCTTGCAGGCCCAACTCGACCTGCGCCGACAGGAATATGCCAAGCGACCGCGGCGCTATACGATTTCATCAGCCTCCACCAGGCGCAGTGAAGACGCAGCCTATCTGGATGCGTGGCGGCGTCGCATAGAAGCCGTGGGCAACGTCAATTATCCGGAAGCAGCCAGGCGCCAGGAGATTTATGGCAGCCTGCGACTCCTTGTGGCATTGCGTCCTGATGGCAGCGTTGACGATATCGAAATCCTGCAATCCTCCGGGCACAGTATCCTTGATCAGGCGGCAATTGAAATTGTCAGCATGGCCGCGCCGTTCGAGCCATTTCCAGAGGCAATGCTGGCAGAAGCTGATATACTCGAAATTATTCGCACCTGGCGCTTTCACGAAGGCAACGCTTTAACCAGTTACTGACTGGTTCCTAATATTGCATTATGAACGAGAAAACCAAAACTGGATTTCTTGAACACCAGTTCCTGATTGCGATGCCGCAACTTCAGGATCCCTATTTCGCCCAGACCGTTACCTATTTATGGAAACATAATGAAGACGGCGCGCTGGGTATTGTGATCAACAAACCTCTGCAAGCATGCATCGCCGATATATTCGACGAGCTGGATATCGTCTGTGAAACAGAAAATAATCTTTTTCGCCAACAACAGGTTCTCGCTGGTGGTCCCGTTGAGCGTGACAAGGGCTTTATTATTCATGATGCGGGTGACAACTGGGAATCCTCCATTGCTATCACTCCAGAAATCACAATTTGCACCTCGAAGACCATACTGCAGGACATTGCCGCAGGCGGTGGTCCACAAAATTACCTGGTAGCGCTTGGATGCGCCGGATGGGAAGCCGGCCAACTGGAACAGGAAATCAGCGACAATGCCTGGTTAACTGCTCCGGCCAATACTGACCTGTTGTTTTCCCGCGACCATAGCCAAAAGCTCAATGCCGCTGCAGGTATACTCGGCATTGATCTGCAACAGGTCTCCCCTGAAGCCGGCCATTCCTGAACAACGACCTGTGATCGACTGCCAATGATTCTTGATACTTTTCCGCTCGACCGTACTGCAACCGTTAGCGCATTGGGATTTGATTTTGGCACCCAGCGCATCGGCGTGGCGTTTGGCCAGAGCTTGTCTGGCACGGCACGTACGGTTTGTGTTCTAAAAGCTAATGACGGCATACCAGACTGGAGCAAGATAGAAGAATTAATTGCTGAGTGGCAGCCTACTGCATTGGTAATTGGCCTTCCCTACAATCTGGACGGCAGCGATAGCGAGTTGCTCATTCGGGCAACCAAATTTGCCCAGCGCCTGCATGGACGTTTCGGCCTGCCGGTTTATGGCATGGACGAACGTTTATCATCCCATGCTGCGATTGAACAAATCATCGAGGAAAATGAAAGCCATGCCAAAACCAAACACATTGATGATGTAGCGGCCCAGATCATCCTGCAGAACTGGTTGCAGGAGCTTTCACAACAACAGAAAAAGGTTGAATGAAGACATTCCCTTTTACACCCCAGTCTCAATACCCTTTGTCACCCAGGCAATGGTGGTTATTGATGCTCAGCGTAGTAGTTGGTTTTACTATCTTACTGCTTCCCCCTTTTATCTTTTCAGGGGCAATCGCACGGCTGATTCCTGCCCTTTTATTTTTAGTCATTCCAGTTTACACACTGCACCGAATGAAACCTGGAAGCCTGAATCAGCTGTTCAGGACTCCTGATCTCCGTGATTCAGCCTACATCGTGCTATTTGGCATTCTCAATCTCGCAATTACACTGCTGATTGCGACATTATTAAGTGCTCAGGTAAATCCCAGCCCTAATGCCATTTTCGAATTGCTATCCTCGCTAGCAGGTCTGAAAATCCTGCTGTTTTTCCTGATTACGATTCCTCAGCTGATCGGTGAAGAAGTTTTTACGATACTGCCATTTCTAGCACTAATAGTATTTTTCCAATCAAGAATGGGATTCTCGAAAAACCGAGCTATTGTTTTTACCTGGCTGATAACAGCCCTTGGGTTTGGACTAGCCCACCTCCCTGCTTATGACTGGAACTTGATTCAATGTATTTTAATTATCGGAACTGCGCGACTGATTCTCACATTGGCTTATATAAAAACTCTCAATCTATGGGTCTCTACCGGTGCACACATCATCACTGACTGGTTCCTTTTTGCTACTGCACTAACAATTACACCATAGCGCGATATTTTAACAACGATAATACCTGGATGAAAAAGACGGTAGCTAAGTAGCACGAGGCGTGAAACATACCTTTTAGATAGGCGAGCATTGAATGAGGACACAACGCAGTGATGCAACGCTAAAACTTTTTAATCAGAAATTCACAAAATTTCTGGAGTAAAAGTCGTGTGGAGAAGCAATACGAGGCGCCCCGCAGCGAGGCGCGAGACATACCAGTTTGGTAGGGGAGCGGCCGAGCGAGGACGCAACGAAATAGTGCGACTCACACGGCTTTTAATCAGAAATTTAGAAATTTTCGGGCATCTTGGCTTTGGAGCGCGCATCCTCTTTGGTAACCAGCCCCTTGGCGAGCAGATCCTTCAAACACTGATCCAGCGTCTGCATCCCTACTCCCGCACCGGTCTGAATTGCCGAGTACATCTGCGCCACTTTGTCTTCACGGATCAGATTGCGAATCGCACCTGTGCCAATCATTATCTCGTGCGCCGCTATACGACCACCGCCTGGCTTCTTCAGGAGTGTTTGGGAAATTACCGCCTGCAGTGACTCTGAGAGCATGGAACGTACCATGTCTTTTTCTGCGGCTGGGAAAACATCAATTACACGGTCAATAGTCTTGGCTGCTGAGGTGGTGTGCAAAGTTCCAAAAACCAGGTGGCCCGTTTCCGCCGCTGTCAGGGCGAGTCGAATTGTTTCAAGGTCACGCAGCTCACCAACCAGGATGATGTCCGGGTCCTCACGCAGTGCTGAACGCAGTGCTTCGTTAAAGCCATGTGTATCGCGGTGCACCTCACGCTGGTTTACCAGGCATTTTTTGCTCTGATGCACGAATTCGATAGGATCTTCAATCGTAAGAATATGTTCGTACTTGGTTTCATTAATGTAATCAACCATCGCCGCCAAAGTGGTGCTCTTGCCGGAACCTGTTGGGCCTGTCACGGCAACGAGGCCACGAGGCACATCTGAGATTTTCTTGAACACCTCTCCCATTCCCAATTGTTCCATCGATAAAACCTTGGAAGGAATGGTTCGAAATACTGCCCCTGCGCCGCGATTCTGCATAAATGCATTGACACGAAAACGCGCGAGGCCGGGTACTTCGAATGAAAAGTCAGTCTCAAGGAATTCTTCATAGTCCTTGCGCTGCTTGTCATTCATGATTTCATAAATCAGCTGATGAACTTCCTTATGATCCATCTCCGGTACGTTGATGCGCCGAATATCCCCATCAACCCGGATCAGGGGAGGCATGCCTGCAGTGATGTGCAAGTCAGAAGCCCCTTGTTTGACGCTAAACCCTAATAGTTCTGTAATGTCCATCGGCCTTACCTATTTATTGTTTCTGTTTATTATTTCAATTTAATATAAAGCGATTGTGGTTATTGATGGAAAGTAGCCGTAATACTGGTTATATCGGCCACGCTCAACTATAGTACCTGTCCTTTGACGATTATCCTATACCCGTCATCTGCGTAAACCGTGACCAGCATATCAAAAAATATTGCCACTCTACTGACCCGGATTCGGCGTTGTGAAGCAGAGAATCAACGCGAACCAGGCAGTGTAGAATTGCTCGCAGTCAGCAAAAAGCATGGGGTTGATAAAATTATCGAGGCCTATGAGGCTGGCCAGCGCCATTTTGGCGAGAATTACTTGCAAGAAGCCGAAGCGAAGATCGCGGAACTCGGCGAACTGGAAATCGTCTGGCACTTTATCGGGCCTATACAATCAAACAAGACTCGGGGTATCGCCAACCAGTTCGACTGGGTGCATAGCGTTGATCGACTAAAAATTGCACGCCGCCTTAGCGAACAACGCTCACCGGAATTGTCCGAGCTGAATCTGTGTGTGCAGGTCAATGTCTCGCAGGAAGACAGCAAATCCGGTGCTGCCATGGAGGAATTGGCAAGTCTGTGCGGCGCCATAAACGAACTGCCTAACATCAGGCTCCGGGGCCTCATGGCAATACCGGAAGCGACCACTGATATTGCCAGGCAGCATGCGGTATTTCATGAACTTGCGGAAAAATTCACCGAACTCAGGCACGGCCTGCCGCACATGGACACCTTGTCCATGGGAATGACTGATGACTACCCGGCCGCTATCGCCGAGGGTGCCACGTTCATTCGCATTGGCACTGCAATCTTCGGCAAACGCACAGATTAGCGACCGCAGTTCCCCTGTACTGGAATTGTTCTTTATTTTGAATTCAATTGTGATGCGCTGCATAGTCAGGCACGTGCAGGACTCCCTAAAGCCATGTCGAGCCCAGGCAACACCTGTGCGCCCCTATTCATGACCCGACCCGCCTTGTGAGGTAGAATACCGCCTCGCAGGCAACTCAGAACAACGTCTCGGGAGCAGTTTTGAATACGACGAAAATAGGCTTTATCGGTGCCGGTAATATGGCTGGCAGCCTTATCAAGGGCCTCGTTTCCCAGGGTCATAATCCCGAGCATATCTGGGCCTGTGATATCGACAGCCAAAAGCTCCAGACACTGGCTGAAGATTGCGGTATTCAAACCGCAGAGGCAGGCGAACTGGTGCGCACTGCTGATATTGTTGTGCTGGCCATAAAACCGCAGGTCATGGCGCAGATCTGTGGTGAGCTGGCAGCCGAATTACCAGAGTCTCCGCCTTTGATTGTTTCTATCGCGGCGGGAATTAATGCCAAAAGTATTGAGCAATGGCTAAAGCGGCCAGTACCATTAGTGCGTTGCATGCCTAACACACCGGCATTGATCGGACTTGGAGCCAGCGGCCTGTATGCCAACGCACTGGTTAACAAATCCCAGAAAGAGCAGGCCGAGCAAATCTTGTCAGCAGTGGGTATCGCTGTCTGGGTAACAGATGAAGCAGGCATTGATGCCGTTACGGCAGTATCTGGTAGCGGCCCGGCATACTTCTTCCTGTTTATAGAAGCAATGCAGGAGGCGGCCGTGAAACTGGGCCTCGATTCCGACACCGCAAGAGCGCTGGTGAACCAGACTGCGGTGGGCGCTGCGCAATTAGCAAGCCAGAGTGAACATGATGTGGCAACACTCAGGCGTCAGGTGACCTCGCCTGGCGGCACAACAGAGCAGGCCATCGCTGCATTTGAATCAGGTGAATTGCGAAGCCTGGTGGAAACCGCGCTACAATCAGCATATGAGAAATCCATCGCACTGGCCAAAGAGCTGGGCGAATAACTGGAATATTGAAGAGTAGATAGTATGGGAGTATTCGGAAGTACAGCCGCTTTACTGGTCAATGCCCTTTTGGGGATTTATCTATTGGCAGTGCTGTTGCGTTTTTTGCTGCAGATTGCCAAGGCAGATTTTTATAATCCTGTTTCTCAGGCGGTCATTCGTATAACTGATCCTCTGGTACGCGTTTTCAGGCAATTCATCCCTGGCTATAAAGGTATTGATTTTTCCAGCCTCTTTCTTGCTATTTTGCTACAGGCATTTGGTATTTGCGCATTGATCTTGCTCTATGGTGCGAGCATTCCTGGCATCGGATCCATAGTGACCTGGTCCGTAGTTGGCACGCTAATGTTCATAATCAATATTTATTATTGGGCTATTATTGCTTCAATCATTATGTCGTTCGTCATGATGTTCTCTGGCAACATGAACCCGCACCCGCTGTTACAACTTATATGGCAGCTTACCGAACCGGTGATGGGGCCAATACGCAAGGTTATTCCTCCCATGGGCGGACTGGATTTTTCACCCATATTCATATTCATTGGTATTAACCTGTTACGTAACATCATCAACCAGACCTTTGGAATCTCCAATCTTGCTCCTGTGATCATTGGGGTCTAGATAATAAGCAAGCTTTCCGCTTGACGGCTCAGGCTACGAACCATGTTTTATCGCTGGGAGCAGGAAGCACTTTTTATAAGTTGCAAGATCATACCCAGGTCCAGCGTCGATCGAATAGCGGAAGCAAGCGGGGATTATCTTAGAATCAAGATCACTGCCGCGCCAACGGATGGTAAAGGGAATGCCCACCTTATCCGATATTTGTCCAAACAGTTTAAAGTCAGGCAAACTAACATTAACATCGTCAGCGGGCAGACCAGTAATCGCAAAGTAATACGTATTGCAGCGCCACTCCATTTACCTGCTGGCATAGAAAAATCTGATAAGTGATGTACAAACGAAAATGTCAGACTCCACAACTACAACTTCTGTAGGCCTGGTAAAGCCAGAGACCTACCACTTTGATGAGCCGCTGACTTTGCGTAGCGGTAAAGTGCTGCCTGCCTATGATCTGGTGGTGGAAACCTATGGCGAGCTGAATGCGCAAAAATCCAATGCCATCCTGATCTGTCATGCGCTGAGTGGCGATCACCATGCTGCTGGCTATCACGACGCCAACGACAAGAAGCCCGGGTGGTGGGACAGTTGTATTGGACCAGGCAAGGCTATCGATACCAATGTGTTCTTTGTCGTCAGCCTCAATAACCTGGGTGGTTGCAGTGGCAGTACCGGACCCACATCACTCAATCCGGAAACGAATAAACCTTATGGGCCGGATTTCCCTGTGGTCACCGTGCGCGACTGGGTTGCCAGCCAGGTGCTGCTAATGGACCGACTCGGTATTCCCAAATGGGCCGCAGTAATCGGGGGCAGTCTGGGTGGCATGCAGGTTTTGCGCTGGGCGATCAGTTACCCGGAGCGGCTGCATCATGCTATTGCTATTGCTGCAGCGCCCAAGTTGTCGGCGCAGAATATTGCGTTTAATGAAGTGGCCCGACAATCCATTACCCATGATCCCAACTTTCATAATGGCCGTTATCTGGAACACGGCACTTCGCCGAAGCAGGGCTTGATGCTGGCACGCATGGTCGGGCACATCACTTATTTATCCGACAGCGCCATGCGTGCCAAGTTCGGAAAAACTATCAGTGACTTCGAACAACAAGCAACCAACTTCGGCCGCGACTTGCGCTCGGGTAAGCTCAGCTTTGGATTCAACGTGGATTTTCAGGTCGAGAGTTACCTGCACTACCAGGGTGAGCGCTTTTCGGAAAACTTCGATGCCAATACTTATTTGTTGATGACGAAAGCGCTGGACTACTTTGACCCGTCTGTGGACTTCGATGGAGACCTGTCGCGCGCCTTTGAGAAAACAAATTGCAAGTTTTTGATCATGTCGTTCAGCACCGATTGGCGCTTCCCGCCGGAGCGTTCGCGCGAACTGGTTCAGCACCTGCTCAAGGCAGGTCGCGAAGTCAGTTATCTGGAAATCGAAGCCGATCAGGGTCACGATGCATTCCTGATGCCGATCCCTCGCTATTCCAGCGCTTTGTCGAGCTATCTCAAGCGCGTGCACAGGGAGGTCAATGCCAATGCGTCCTGATCTGGCCATCATTGAGCAACTGATTCCTTCGGGCAGCCGCGTCCTCGATCTCGGGTGTGGTGATGGTAATCTTTTGCACTATTTGCAGGAAGAAAAGCAGGTCCACGGTATTGGTCTTGAAATTGACGAACTGAATATCGAGAACTGCCTGGAGAAAGGCGTTAATGTGATCGAACAAAACCTGGACCAGGGGTTATCCAACTTCCAGTCCAACAGTTTCGATACTGTACTGCTGGCCCAAACCATTCAGGCACTCAGCAAACCAGACATTCTGATTGATGAGATGTTAAGGATTGGCGAATACGGAATAGTCACGTTCCCCAATTTTGGCAACTGGAAGAGTCGGTTGTATTTGTTCAGCCGAGGCCGTATGCCAGTGTCCAAATTCATGCCCTATGAATGGTACGACACGCCTAACATTCACTTTTGTACCGTAAAGGATTTTGATGCGCTTTGCGCCGAGAAAAACATCCGGGTGTTAACACGTACAGTGGTCGATTCGCAGCATCAAGGAAGCTGGTACATGAAAATGTGGCCAAATTTCCTCGGAGAGATTGCCATCTATCACATTACCCGGGGAGATCGTTAGCATGCAGGAAATAGTATTGGCCAGTAATAACACCGGCAAACTGCGTGAACTGCAATCGATACTCGCCGACCGCAGTGTGCAACTTATCCCCCAGGCAGAATTCGACATCAGCGAAGCCGTTGAGAGCGGCCTGTCGTTTGTCGAAAATGCACTGATAAAGGCGCGGCACGCCAGTCTGGAAACCGGCCTGGCGGCAATCGCTGATGATTCCGGTATCGAAGTCGATGCCTTAAATGGTGAGCCAGGTATTTATTCAGCGCGTTATGCCGGCGTCAGCGGACCCAGTGCTGATGCCGAAAATAATGCCAAACTGCTGGCAGAACTGGAGCAGGTACCTGAACAGGATCGAACCGCCCGGTTTCAATGCGCTATCGTGTTCATGCGCCACGCCAGAGACCCCATGCCGTTGATCTGCCAGGGCACATGGGAAGGTCGTATACTTTTTGCTGAACAAGGTGAAAATGGTTTCGGGTATGATCCCCTGTTCTATGTGCCGGAGTACGACTGTGCATCAGCGGAACTGGATGCTGCGACCAAAAATGCTGTCAGTCATCGCGGTCAGGCCCTCACGCAGTTGAAGCAATGCTGGAATCCCCGCCTCTAAGTCTCTACATCCATATCCCCTGGTGCATCCGCAAGTGCCCGTATTGCGACTTCAATTCCCATGAGGCTGCTGTCAGCCTGCCAGAGAAGGATTATGTCACCGCGCTGTGCGAAGATTTCGATACCGAACTGGAAAATCTCGATGGCAGAAAAATACAAAGTATTTTCATTGGAGGCGGCACGCCCAGTTTATTCAGGGCTGAACATATTGCGAATTGCCTCGATCACATACGTACTCAAAGTTCGCTGGCTACAGATGTGGAAATAACCCTGGAAGCTAACCCCGGTGCGGTCGATGAGAGCAATTTTACCGGCTTTCGTGCTGCGGGCATTAACCGTCTGTCATTGGGCATCCAGAGTTTCCAGCAGGATGCGCTGGCAAAACTTGGGCGCGTGCATAACGATGCGGACGCACATCGTGCAATTGCGGTTGCACGCAATGCCGGATTTACCAATATCAATCTCGATCTCATGCACGGATTGCCAGATCAGACTGTTGACTCGGCATTATCTGATTTGCGCACTGCTATTACTTATGAACCTGAACATATGTCCTGGTATGAACTGACGATTGAACCCAATACAGTCTTTTACCGGCGTCCACCACAATTGCCGGACGATGACATACTGGTACAGCAACAGGACGCCGGTCATGCCTTGCTCGCAGAGAGCGGTTACCGCAGGTACGAGGTATCTGCCTATGCAAAGGAAAACCGACAATCGATTCATAACATTAATTACTGGGAGTTTGGTGATTACATCGGTATTGGAGCTGGCGCACATGGCAAACTCACCAACACTAATGATGGGCACATTGTGCGAACCCGAAAACATCGCCAGCCACAACATTACATGGCCAGTTCAATGTCGCGCCTGGCAGAAAAATCGGTGATTCCGGAACAGGACCGGGCACTGGAGTTTCTCCTTAATGCTTTACGTCTGCGCGAAGGTTTCGACATAAACTGCTTCGCCCGACGCACTGGCCTGCCTTTCGACACCATTGCAAAGCAGGTAGAATGTATGGTCAATGAAGGGCTGTTATTGCACGAGGGTGAACGGTTAAAGGCCAGCAACAAAGGCTATCTTCACCTGAACAAGCTATTGGAGGAATTCCTGTAAATGGAAGAAAAACTGTTCGAGCGACACTGCGAAGCCTGCCGTATGGGTGCGCCGGTTGTTACTGACGAGGAAGCCAATCAGCTAATGTTGGGGGTGCCTGCCTGGCGCCGTGAATTTCACGAAGGCGTGGACAAGCTCAGTCGGGAATTTCATTTTGTGGAGTTTAAGGATGCCTTTGCATTTACCTATAAGATCGCCAGCCTGGCAGAAAGAGAAAATCATCACCCGGCTATTCTTACCGAGTGGGGCAAGGTAACCGTATACTGGTGGTCTCATAAAATTAATGGCTTGCATGTGAATGATTTCATCATGGCAGCAAAAACCGATATGATTGCCAAGCTCTCAGTCAAAAGCTGAGGTTCCTACACTTTCGACCAAGAATATTATGACAAATCGTTTTCCTGATTTGTTCACGCATCTGGACAATGTCATCAAGCTGCCCAGCATCAGCTCTGCCAACTCGCAGATTGATATGGGTAATCAGGGCGTCATTGACTATTTGTCCAATGAATTTGAAGCGCTGGGATTTAGCTGCGAACAAATCCCTGTGGCCGATCCCAAAGATGGCAAATCCAACTTGATTGCAACACTTGGGAGTGGGCCTGGTGGCCTGGTGCTATCCGGCCACACCGACACCGTACCGCTTGATGAGGAACTGTGGACAGTAAACCCGTTTGCCCTCACGCAGAAAGACGGCAAGCTATACGGACTGGGTGCCACAGACATGAAGGGGTTTTTTGCGTTGATCCTGGAAGCGGTCAAACCACTGCGCCAGGAGAATTTTGTCGAACCCCTTATTGTATTGGCCACTGCCGATGAAGAAACCTCAATGGAAGGCGCCCGCGAACTGGCAAAACTCGGTCGACCTCGAGCCCGCGCTGCGATTATCGGCGAGCCTACCAGCCTGCAGCCCGTACATTGCCATAAGGGCATTATGATGGAATCCATCCGCCTGCTCGGGCAGAGTGGCCATTCCTCCAACCCGGCGTTGGGACGCAATGCGTTGGATGCCATGCATGCAGTGATTGCCGAACTCATCAGATTCCGGGATGAACTTAAAGAGCGTTATCATAGCGACCTGTTCGAAATACCCTACCCCACCCTGAATCTCGGCAGTATACATGGTGGCGATAACCCCAACCGGATATGTGGTCATTGCGAGCTTGAGTTTGATATTCGACTCATGCCGGGTATGCACATAGAAACATTGAGAGAAGAAATCAAACAGCGGGTCGCACGTATAACGAATCCGCTGGGAATCAAGTTTGACCTGCTACCTCTGTTTTCAGGCGCGCCAGCCTTTGCCAGCGCCGAGGACAGCAGTTTGCTGCGCGCTGCGGAAAAATTGACCGGACACGACGGCATCAGCGTCGCATTTGCTACCGAAGGCCCGTTTTTACAACAATTAGGGATGGATACCATTATTCTTGGACCAGGAAATATCGACCAGGCCCATCAGCCTGACGAGTATATGTCTATAGACATGATCAACCCCTGTATTGAGATGCTGCAACAAATGATCAGGCAACATTGCCTGGGCTAGGGAAAGAAAATGACAGAGATGAAAAACATCATCGATTGGTTTCGTGCATCAGCCACTTACATCAACGCACATCGCGGCAAGGTATTCGTGATTATGCTAAGTGGCGAAGCCATGGCAGATCCAAACCTGCCCAATATTGTGTACGACCTCAGCCTGCTGCGCAGCTTTGGCGTCAAGCTGGTCATCGTTCACGGTTCGCGCCCGCAAATCAGTTCAGCATTGGAACAGCGCGGCCTGAAAAACAGCTACCACAACAATGTTCGAATCACCGAAGCCAATAGTATCCACTGTATAAAGGAAACAGTGTCAGGCCTCAGTGTCGACCTGGAATCCATGTTCACCATGGGCATGAGTAACTCGCCTCTGCATGGCGCTGACATTCGTCTGTGCCGGGGCAATTTTGTCACTGCCAAACCGCAGGGCATTCATGACGGTGTGGACTTTCATTACACCGGCAGAGTAAGAAAAATTCATGCCGATGCTATTCAACAACAGCTTGCCCACAACAACATAGTCTTGCTGTCGAATCTGGGCTACTCACTTACCGGCGAAGTGTTTAATCTCACTGCGGAAGAGGTGGCAACCGAAGCCGCTATCGCACTTCAGGCCGAAAAACTCATCCTGTTCATCCCTGAAAATGGCGTACACGATGATGACGGCGACCTGGTGGCGTCACTCGATGGAAAATCGGCCGAGCTTTATGCCAGGCAACTGTCTTCCAGGTCAGACCAGGATTCAGTGTGCACTGCGCAGGCATTGCAAGCCGCACTGCGAGCCTACACCAACAGCGTGCGCCGTATTCACCTGGTTGGCTATAAGGAAAATGGCGCATTATTACAGGAACTCTATACCCGGGAAGGCCAGGGCAGCCTGCTTAGCAGCGACAGTTTTGATTTGTTACGCCCGGCCAGTATTGAAGATATTGCTGCAATCCTTAACCTGATCAGGCCTCTGGAGACCGAGGGAACGCTGGTTGAGCGTTCACGCGAATTGCTGGAAAACGAGATCAATAATTTTCAGGTGATTGAACTGGAAGGCACGGTGATTGCCTGTGCGGCGCTTTATCCTATTGAGAGCGACAGTGCCGAACTTGCCTGTATTGCCATTCATCCGCATTACCAGAAACATGGTTATGGGAAGCGCCTGTTGGAGAATATAGAGAAGCAGGCCGCCAGGCAGGGATTCAGTAAATTATTTGTACTTACTACAGTGACTGATCACTGGTTCAAGGAACACGGATTCGAGTCCATCGACCTCAGCGAACTGCCACTGCAGAAACAACAGCTTTATAACTATCAACGCAAATCGAAGGTGCTCAGAAAGTTGCTGGGCTAGGGAACTGCTGATCTAGTTTTCTGAATAAACTTTTGCACTAGAGCTTTTCCAGTAAACAAATACTGAAGTCATATGTATTGTTTTCGTCGGCATGATAATCCTGCCGGCTAACCTCTTTCCATTGTGACTCATCAAATCCTTCCAGCACCACATCTCCTTGCACTTCTGCATGCACTCTTGTCAGGTGAAATCGATCAGCATCTGGCAGCGCAGCGGCGAAAATGCCGGCACCACCAATTACGAATGCTTCTTCCAATCCTTCAATGTAAGCGATGCTCTCAGCCAGTTTGCGAGCCTCATCCAGTGAAGATACGACTCGAGCTCCCTCGGCTATGTAATCAGGCTGTGACGAAATCACGATATTGGTGCGGCCAGGAAGTGGCCTGCCAATGGATTCCCAGGTCTTGCGCCCCATGATAATTGGATGGCCCATTGTTGTGCGCTTGAAATATTTGAGGTCTTCAGACAATCGCCAGGGCAGGCTGTTATTCCGACCAATAACTCCATTGGTAGCCATGGCGAAAATAAGAGACAGTTTCATATGCAGGCCACTTATACAGAAAATGGGTAAGCTATGGGGTCATGATGCTGATATCCCTGTACTGAAAAATCAGCCAGCGTAACCCAGGTTTCCAGATCTTTCAGAGATTTGATATCAGGATTGATTTGTAACGTGGGCGGCGGGAACGGCTCGCGCTTGAGTTGCACGTCGCGCATCAATTCGAGTTGGTCTTCATAGATATGGGCATTAACTATCTTGTGATAGGCCATGCCGGGTTTGTGGCCAGTAATTTGTGCAACCAGTGCCAGCAATGCAAACACTTGAATCTGGTTAAAGTTGAGCCCCAATGGGACGTCGCAGGACCGCTGGTAGCTGGTTAGATGAAGAGTATCTCCCAGCAAGGAAAACGTATGCGTATGCATGCAGGGCCGCAAACACCCCAGGTCAAATTCACCGGGATTATAGAAAGTCAGGATTTCGCCGCGGTCGTCCAGACCATCTGAGAGGTTATTTATGATCTTGGCCAACTGATCGAGAGTTGAACCATCTGGCTTGCGCCAGCTTCTACCCTGCACGCCGTATACCCGGCCCATATCATCCTGACCCTTGCGGGCGGCATTGTTCAACCAACTGTCATTCTCATTGGCATTGGCATCCCAGGATTTGGTGCCAAGTTCGCGGAAATCTGCCGCATTATCATAGCCACGCAAATAACCTAACAGTTCTGCGATGGCAGCCTTCCAGTAGCTTTTGCGAGTCGTGATTATGGGAAATTCGTTCTTGCCAACATCATAGGCGAGGTCAGCATTAATTACTGTTAGACATTTCTTGCCGGTGCGCTGGTTATCTATCCAAACGCCTTCATCGACAATACGCTGACAAAGATCAAGATATTGCTGCATGGTTCCCTACTGTGGGTTTGAGCGGTAAGCGTTCCACATAAGAAACACACCTATGATAATCATTGGCAAGGATAATAACTGCCCCATCGTCATCCAATCAAAGGCAATAAATCCGATATCCCTGTCTGGCTCGCGAAAAAATTCCACGAAAAACCGAAAACTTCCGTAGCCCAGCCCAAACAAACCGCAAACGGCACCACGTGGCCGGGGCCGCGAAGAGAACCACCAGACAAGGGCAAACAACGCGATGCCTTCCAACGCAAACTGATAAAGCTGGGATGGGTGACGAGCCAGTGCATCTACATGGGGAAATACCATGCCCCAGGGCACATCGGTGGCACGCCCCCACAATTCACCCCCAATGAAATTACCAATGCGACCAGCCCCGAGGCCGAAAGGAACAAAGGGTGCTATGAAATCCAGCACATCGGTATAGTTGCGCTTGATATGACGCGCATAAAGATAGAATGCCAGCAATACCCCAAGCAGCCCACCATGGAATGACATACCGCCTTCCCATACGCGAAGTAGCCAGAGTGGATCTGCCAGAAAACGATCAAAGTTATAAAACAGTACCGAGCCAGTGCGACCACCCAATACGGCACCCAGGGCCCCGTAGAAAACCAGGTCTGAGATCTGTGCGCTGGTCCATGGCTCGGCCACACGTTGGGCTCGGTAAGATGCCAGCGCCCAGGCTCCGCCAAACGCGATGATATACATGATCCCATACCAGTGAATGGCGATGGGGCCTAGCGAGAATGCCACTGGATCGATCTGGGGATAGGTCAACATATGTAATTCATGATGAGTTAAAACCGGCCTGACACCGAGGCTGGCGGCATTATAGCAGGGGAGTCGAGGAATAACCCGAAGGGGATACGGGCTGGCAAGAGAGGCAAAAATCGGGGTAGTGCATTCATCCTGAAGGCACAGAACCCCGTTTGATATCCCTATACGATGAAATCCTGTATCAATTCCTCGCCCACAATTATGGTGAGATTTCTGCGCTTGTCTGTACGAATTTTGCTCGATCTGTCAGCCACCTAAACCACGCTGCCCGTTCCAGGATGGGAGTCTCGGATGCTGTCAGGAAGGGGTTCAGTTTGGAATCTGGCACGGATCTGATCAGACGTTGGTGGGCATTCGGCCAGGAGGCGCCCGAGGCGTGGATGCCGAGGCCGAGCCCACAGGGACGTGGGTATGCGTTCTCCAGGCTGTATCGCCCACCAACGTCATGCACCCACAATCATCACGCACACAGATTCCAAACTGAACCCAGGATTTGCTAGCTGCCGGAGATGTTGCGAGAAACACAGCCATGCTATATTCCGCGCTTGTTTTAGATTGGTGTAACGATGTGCCTGATTATTTTTGGCTACCAGGTCAACCAGGATTATCCTCTGGTGCTGGCCGCAAACCGCGATGAGTTTTTCCCGCGACCGACGCAACAAGCGCAATTCTGGACCCCTTCCGGTTCCCGCAACACAATTCTCGCCGGCAAGGATCTACAAGCTGGCGGTACCTGGCTGGGCATAACCCGGGGTGGCCGGTTTGCTGCGGTGACCAATATTCGTGACCCTGCCGAGGCAGAAGGCAAGCCCTGCTCTCGCGGCGCACTTACCCTGAATTTTTTGGAAAGCGAAGTTTCTGCCGCCGATTACTGTGGCGCACTGGCAGAGCGTTATGATGATTTTGCTAGCTATAACCTGCTGCTAGCTGATGGCGCAGCGATGTACTACGTCAATAATTTCGAGCGCAGCTACTGGCCTCTGGAGAGCGGTATCTATGGTTTGTCCAATGGACTGCTGAATACGCCCTGGCCAAAAGTAGAACAGGGCAGAGTAATGTTGGAGGACTTACTGAATAATCCAGCCAATCTGGACACAGACGCCCTGATTGCGATGATGAGCAGCAGAGAACCTGCCATTGACACGGAACTGCCCGATACTGGTGTCTCAAAAGAATTAGAGCGATTACTCTCCTCAGCATTCATTGCCAATACTCAGCGCCAATATGGCACGCGTTGCAGTACGGGTTTATTGCTCGGCAAGCGCACTATAAAATTCGCCGAACAGAATTTCGATGCAGAGAGTAACCCAAGCACTGGCCACTATTTCGAATTTGAGCGGGTTTCCTGATTGCCTTGCTGTCTTACAGATTACATCGACACAATTTTCTTGTATGGTAATAATGGTTTATAGAAACCCTCTCTATTTGTTGAGTTAGCAGGAGTATGTAACATGGCGAATGAAGGCTACCACGAACCCATCGAGGAACTATCCGACGAAACCCGCGATATGCACCGGGCAATCACATCACTGATGGAAGAGTTGGAAGCGGTAGATTGGTACAATCAACGCGTAGACGCTTGCAAAAATAAAGAGCTGAAAGCCATACTGGCGCACAATCGCGATGAGGAAAAAGAGCACGCGGCGATGGTGCTTGAGTGGATAAGACGTCCGGATTCATTTCTTGACGGACAACTCAAGGAGTTTCTGTTCACTGATAAGCCAATCACCCATGATTAGATATTCCCTTAGCGAGGTTGCCGCATGACGTCGGCCGTTGAAGCTCTTGAACGTCTGCGCGCTGGTAATCAGCAGTACCTGGCTGGTGACAGCGCTCTTACGAAAACCCATGCCAGCAGCCGCAGCGAATTGGTTGCTGAACAAAAACCTTTTGCAATCATCCTGGGGTGTTCAGATTCGCGTGTCCCTGCGGAAATAGTGTTTGGGCAGGGGCTTGGCGACCTTTTTGTTATTCGCGTGGCAGGTAATATCGTCGCGCCTTCCCAGATCGCCAGCGTTGAATTTGCTGCTGAGAACTTCGGTACGCGGCTTGTGGTTGTGTTAGGCCATTCAAATTGCGGAGCTGTATCTGCAACACTTCAACAGCTCGTCAAACCTTCTCAAAGTCGGTCTCCACACCTGAGCTCAATCGTAAGTCGTATTCAGCCATCCGTAGAATATTTGTTAGATGCAAACGCCAATTTCGACATTGAAGAAATGATACCGCACGCAGTAAGAGCCAACATCGAAAAATCTGTGAATGATCTCAAGCATGGCTCTGCCATACTTGAATCACTGATTGCAGAAAATGGGTTGCAGATTGTCGGAGCCGAATACTGCCTGGAATCCGGTGCGGTAGAGTTTTTAAATAACGACTAATAACCTGTAAGCGCAAACATCAGACCGGGTGAAGACCTGATGCCTGCCACACAACTCTCGAGCTCACGACTTATATTGCGCAGTTGGCAGGATACAGACCTGCCTGCTTTTGCTGACATTAATGCAGACCCGGCAGTGATGGAGCTCTTCCCTGCCCCACTGACCAAAAATCAAAGCGATGCGCTGTCGCACAAACTGGCGAGAGAGCTTGAGGAGCGCAGTTGGGGATACTGGGCCGTTGAATGCGTGAATGACAAGGCCTTTATCGGTTTCGTTGGTATCAGCCCTACCCACAATGCTCCCGGAGGTGAACAAATAGAAATCGCCTGGCGTCTGGGGCGCTTTTCCTGGGGACAAGGCTACGCCACAGAGGCTGCACTGGCAGTTCTGAAATACGCCTTTACTACCCTGAATCTTTCCAATGTTATAGCTCTGACAGCACTGCGAAATATGCGCTCACGCCGGGTTATGGAGCGTATTGGGATGTGCAATACCGGTGAGAATTTTGCGCATCCCGGCCTGCCTGCAGACAGCAGTCTGAGCATTCATGTTCTGTACAAGCTCAGCCGCACGGCGTACCTGGAATCAGCAGATTAGTTTGTGCGCGAAGAACGTAGCAAGCGGTCGACGCCGGCATTATAAAGCGCCAGATCTACGGCACTACGAATCATTTGTGCATCATCCAGTTCCATCACCTGGTCCAGAAGATCCTGGGCACCTTCCATTGTCATACTGCGAATCACAGACTTAACCTTGAGTAGCGTAGTGGCATTCATGGAGAGAATATCGAATCCCATCGCCATCAACAGTACTGCCGCGCCCGGATCTCCAGCCATTTCACCACAGATGCTGACAGATTTATTCTCGGCATGGGCATTCTCAACCACAAACTTTAGTGCGCTCAATACCGCCGGATGAAACGCCGAATACAAATTTGCCACTCGAGGATTATTGCGGTCCACTGCCAACAGGTATTGCGTCAAATCATTACTGCCTACGGAAACGAAATCTACCATCTTGGCTAGTGCCCGGGTTTGATACACCGCTGCAGGTAGTTCGATCATCACACCTATTGGCGGGTAACGTACATCGTGTCCTTCCTGAATGAGCTCCCGAAAAGCCTTCTTAATAAGCTGCAGCGCCGAACCCACCTCTGCAATATTACTGATCATGGGCAGCATGATCTGCAAGTTTTCCAATCCAATACTGGCACGCAACATGGCGCGAATCTGCGCAGAGAAAATTTCCGGGTGATCCAGTGTCACACGAATACCGCGCCACCCCAGAAATGGATTGGCCTCCTCAATCGGAAAATAAGGCAACGCCTTGTCGCCGCCTATATCCAGCGTACGCATGGTGACAACTTTCGGAGAAAAAGCTTCAAGCTGTTCACGATATATTTTGGCCTGTTCCTGCTCGCTGGGGAAACGTTCACTTAAAAGAAAAGGCACTTCAGTTCTGAACAACCCAATGCCTTCGGCTCCATGGTCGAGCGAACGCACCACATCAGACATTAGCCCCGTATTAACCCACAGATGAACGCGATGTTTGTCTACTGTTTCGCATGGCAGGTCCTTTAAGCCTTCCAGCCCTTTTATGAGTTCATTCTGTTCCTTGATTGTGGACTTATAACGCTTGCGTAACTGCTCGGAAGGATTGCTGATGATCTCGCCCTTATAGCCATCAACAATTATCTCGCGCCCATCTAACTGGCTATAAGGCAAATCCAGCACACCCATTACAGTCGGGATGCCCATTGAACGCGCCAGGATGGCAACATGCGAGTTACCCGAGCCCTTAACAGAAATCAGTCCTTTCAGTTTTTCTTTTGGCACATCCACAAGCATGGCAGGAGTGAGTTCTTCACTCACCAGTATCGTGTCGTCGTGATAGCTAGTAGTTACTGACTCTTTCTGTTGCAGGTAGGAAAGCACCCGGCTACACAGGTCCTTGATGTCGATTGCCCGCTCACTGAGATAAGGATCATTCATGGACTCAAAAGAGCGCACATGTTCTTGTGCAACATATGCCAACGCGCCCTGCGCCCATGACCCGGCTTTGATTCGCTCAACTACTTCGTTGCCCAACGCATCATCATCAAGAATTCGCAGATACACATCGAATATTTGGCGTTCTTCTTCTGCCACATGGCCTGCCAACTTGTCATGCAATCCACGCATATCCTCGCGGACATTGTTCAGGCATGACTTGAAAAATTTGATTTCCTTTGCGATGTTCTTTGCCGGACGCACTGGTATCTGCGACAAATCGGCTGGCGGAAAAACCACTGCGGCATGGCCAATGGCGACGCCTGAAGAACCTGAGACACCGGAAAAAACCGTATCTGCCGTCTTCTGACCCGAGGGACTGATGCCCTCAATTGTTCCTATGGCTTCGGCATGCGCAATGACGCCCGCCAGTTGCGCAGAAAGCGTGATAAGGAATGCTTCTTCTCCTTCATCGAATCGGCGTCTTTCCTCGTGTTGCACCACCAGCACACCCAGCACTGAACGATGGTGGATGATGGGCACGCCGAGGAAGGCATGGAACTCTTCCTCGCCGGTCTCTTTCAAATAGTGGAAGGCCGGATGCAGCGAAGCATCCTGCAAGTTGATGGGTTCAGCATGTTTGGCAACGAGGCCGACCAGTCCTTCACCCAACTCGAGGCTGACATGCCCGACAGATTCTTTCTTCAGACCTTCGGATGCCATGAGCACATGACAATTGATGTCTGTATCCAACAGATAGACTGAACAAACCTGCGTCTTCAGTGCACCACGCACGCGATTAACGATAATATCCAGCGCGGACTGCAGGTCTTTAGCTGCATTCACTTCCTGCACTATGCTTCGCAATCGTTCCAGCATGCCGAGTCCTGAGTTGCTCCAATTGTTCACCACAGGGCCAGTACACAGTAAATTCCTGCGTGAATGTATTAGTCCTGGTGGGAGGCGTCGCCTCTATACGACGCTTAAGTTATCGTTCTTGTTTATATCTGTGCAGTGCGATCCAGATCAGCACTTAATCTACGGATTCTTTATGTCCGCTGTGTTGGCCGGTGAATCGCCTGAACGAATCCTCGAGTTCAGATAGCGCCTGATGGTAAACATTACGCTTGAATTCAACGACCTCAGTAATCGGATGCCAATAATCTACCCAGCACCAATCATCAAACTCCGGCTTCTGGTTGCTATCAAGCCGAAAACGGGATTCCTGGCTTTCCAGACTCAATAAAAACCAGACTTGTTTCTGTCCGATGCACACTGGATTCTCATGCCGCCGGATATATTGCTCCGGCAATCGGTAGTGCAACCAATCCTGCGTGCGGTGCAAAACCTTCACGTCGTCAGGAGTCAATCCCACTTCTTCATCCAGTTCCCGGTAAAGGGCCTGTTCCGGTGTTTCATCTGACTTGATGCCACCCTGGGGAAACTGCCAGCCTGATTGACCCACGCGCTTGGCCCAGAACAACTCTCCTCTGGTGTTGCAAATTACAATCCCGACATTGGGGCGAAAGCCATCCGAGTCGATCACAACAATCAAACCTTAGACAAAACGAATCAACTATTGTTTCACACTCCTTCCCGTCGAAGCAATCGTACGAATCTTTAAGATTTCCTTAATTTACATATTTTTCAATAAGATAGATCAATAATGCTGGAAGGTCATCCTGGCTGCATTGACAGGTATAATGCCCACAGGCGGCCAGGGCCGGCGCAATCCCACTTCAGGAGTAGTAAAGATGGTATCCAAACTCACCTTATTTGATCTGGACAACACCTTACTTGGCGGTGATAGCGATCATGCCTGGGGTGAATTTCTGATTGACCAGGGGCTGGTAGAAGCGGCCGCACACCGCGCTGAAAATGACCGTCATTACGCCCAGTACCAGGCCGGGAAATTGGATATCGACGCCTACGTAGAATTTACACTGCGCCCGATACTGCAACTAGATCCGGCCGAACGCGATACATTGCATCACAAGTTTATGCAGCATCATGTCCTGCCCATGGTATTACCGAAGGCTCGATCGCTGGTGAACCGGCATCTTGATGCTGGCGATTGCTGCGTGATCATCACTGCAACCAATCGCTTTATTACGGAACCAATCGCTGCTGAGTTTGGCGTCCCATACTTGCTCGCGACTGATCTGGAACAACGCGAAGGATTCTTTACAGGGAAAATCGCAGGCTTCCCCTGCTATCAGGACGGTAAAGTCGCCCGTATTCAGCAATGGCTGGATGCACAGGATGAGAATCTGGAATTGACAACGGCCAGCTTTTACAGCGACTCAATCAATGACCTACCCTTGCTACAAGCCGTTGGTAATCCTGTCGTAGTAGATCCCGACACGGCATTGGCACAAAAAGCTGAACAATTTGAGTGGCCCGTTATGAGCTTGAGATGAAGCGATCCTCAACCAATCGCAAACTATGGCAGCACCTGATTGCTCTGCTCTGTATGGGGGTGATATCAGTACTGCCGGGCTGCGATAGCAAGGCTCCGGAGTCAGCACTGGATATTGATACCGGCTTGACAGCGGAACCCGCAACAGCGCAATTCAAAGCGCTTGATGCCGACCAGGCATCGACATTGCGACAAATTTTACGGCGTTATCTGGAACAGGCTGACGACAATTTCGACCGGGTTGCTGACAGCTTGAGTCGTTTGCAATATGCAGTATCGGAATTTTTAGGCACTCCCGCACCCGATACGCTGGCAGCTGCGCGCTCTGCCTGGCTTGATGCGCATAGCGCCTACGAGTATACGGGATTACATCGTTACCTTGCTGATTTGCTTATTGAAGACTCGAACCGACTGCGTTGGCTGGAGCAACAGTATCGAATTAATCATTGGCCAATCCTGCCGGGCTTTATTGACTACGTCAGCAACTATCCAGGTAGTGGCATCATTTACGATACGGGCGTTGAGCTCAACCCGAATACATTGCGCCAGCAGCACGGCGCCTTCGCCATTGATGAAGTCACGACCGGGTTTCACGTACTGGAATTCCTGCTTTGGGGAGAATACGCGGACGGTGTTGCCAGCCGACCAGTAACTGATTTCGAGCAGCAATCAGTTTTAAGTGCAGAACAATTGGCAGACGGATATGCAATTGATCAGGTACCACCCAACCGGCGCCGGGAATTATTGCAGCTGGTTAGCAATGCGCTGCAGGAGGACTTTGAAGTGCTACACACGATGTGGAACAACATCAGTGAGAACACACGCGCTGAGCTGAGTGATTTGAAAGGCAGTGAAATATTATGGCTACTATTGCAATCCAACATCTCCATGCTTACAGAAGAAATGCTGGTACGCTCGCTCTATCCTCTACTCAATCGGGAATATCAGGACAGTTTCCAGTCACCATATAGCAGAACCACTGCTACCACTGTAAGCGTTCAACTGAATAGCGTTGAAGAATTATTGTTACACAACCCCGATGCAGGTGGCCTTACTTTGGATAGAGTGCTTGCAGATTTGTCGGCAGATTTTGAAGTGTTCTTCTATCAGGGTTTTGATGCCATTAAGGGCTGCATGGCAATGTTATATAGTGGCTTCACCCCGCCGGAATCCGAACAAGATACCCTGCAGCTGGAGTTTCAGATTGTCGAATGCATCAATCCGGTAACAAACCTGATCGATCACTTGCAGCGAATCTCGCTAACCTTGCTTGACGCCAACGAAACTAATCCAGTTGAATCTCAACAATAAGATCATCCGCCAATTCTTCCAGCGCTTTCTGTAATTGATCAACTGCCAATCCCGAAGGCAGATGTAACCTGGCCTTGGCTTTGAACAAGCTATCCCCACTCATGGGCGCCGGAACACATTCGGTATGCAGCTCCTCTACATTGACAGCTACTGATGCCAAAACATGGGATATTTCCCGTACTATGCCAGGCCGATCATTGCCAACAAGACTGAGATCAACTTGATGAGCAGCATCGCCCATAGCCGAATCCGTAGCCCGTTCTACAACTATGTTCAATTCATCGGGCAAATTTTCCAACTGCTGAATCAATGCATCAGCCTCGGTGTCAGCCACGCTGATACGCAGGATGCCCGCGAACTTGCCTGCCAGTTGGGCCATGCTGCTTTCCAGCCAGTTACCCCCATGAGCAGCAATGGTCTGGGCCAGCGTTTCCACAAGTCCCGGTTTATCGTCGGCAATTATGGTCAGTACCAGATGCGTCGTCATGTCTAGAACAATCCTATTTGTTTATTGAGAATCTTATCCATACTGATGGATTTAAACACAAGTATAGAATCGGCAATAGGCGTTAGTTGTTTATCTATATAGAAGTCATAGTCAATCTGGGAAGATTGATACATACGTGGCTCGGGGCCGCTAACAGTCATCACATACTCTACCCAACCACCTGAACTATACAGGCTTGGCAGGTTATGGGCTGCACGGTAAGCCTCTGCTTTTCTTGCTGCCTGTACATGTGGTGGAACGTTTTTCACATAGTCTTCCAGTTTGCGACGCAGGCGCTTGCGCAGCACCAGTTCAGCCGCATAGCGACCATCCAGTAATTCCTGAACTACATGCTTGATATATTCAACATATGGCTCGTCGGCAAATATTTTTTCGTAAAGCCTTTGTTGGAATGCTCTGGCCAAAGGCGACCAGTCGCTGCGGACCGTTTCCAGGCCCTTGAACATTAGTCGCTCACCCTGCCCCTGGGCATTGGCAACCAGACCGGCATAACGTTTTTTACTTCCAGCCTCCGAGCCGCGGATTGTTGGCATGAGAAAACGCCGGAAATGAGTTTCAAACTCTATCTCCAAAAAACTTTGTGTCGCATGTTTTTGCGATATCTCCTCGTGCCACCAGTTGTTGAGTTTCTCTGCCAGAGCTTTGCCAATAGCGGCCACATCTTGCTCAGGTACATCTCCCAACAGAACAAAAACTGAATCAGTATCACCATATATTACCTGGTAGCCATTGGATTCGATCTGCTGTTTGGTACTTAGAATGATTTCGTGGCCACGCTTGGTAATTGAACTGACGAGCCGTGAGTCGAAGAATCGACAACCTTTGGTGCCCAGAACTCCGTAAAAAGAATTCATGATGATCTTGATCGCCTGGGATAGCACAGTATTGCTGCTCGATTTCGCCATATCCCTGGCATCCCACAGATTTTCAATCAAGGTTGGCAAGATGAACTCCTGACGCGAGAAGCGCGCGCCATCATAACCTTCGATAGAGTTCTCTTCCTGCAACCCTCGAACAAGCGCCAACGGATCCACATGAAAAGTTCGGATAATACTCGGATACAAGCTCTTGAAATCGAGGACGATAACGTTGTCATGTATGCCCGGCAGGGATTGCAGTACATAACCACCCGGACTGATGCCTTCAACTTTTACATCTTGCAAACTGGGAGCAACATAGCCGTGACGATGCAATCTGGGCAGATAAAGATAATCCAGCGCAGCTACCGAACCTCCATATCGATCCAACTCCAGACCGGTCAGTGAACTGCGTTCAACCGCAAAGTCCCATAGATTTTCCTTGCTGAATATATCCCAGACTAGACGACAGTCTTCCAGGTTGTAACGCGCCAGTGCCGGTTTGTCGGTAAGAAACAGCTCGGTAATTTCCTGGCCGCGCTGATCCACGTCATCTATTAATTTCCCGCGCTGTAGTATTTGCTGTGCTACATACTCAAGCGAAAAATTTTCAAACTGATAGGTGGCAGTCCGCATCAGTTCTATGCCATCCAGCACAGCCCGACCTGGAATCAATACATAGTGTCGCTCTGCCGAATCTCTGGATTGGCGCCAACGAGGAGGTGATGCATCGCGCCCTATATTGAATTCGACACCCGCGCGATCACAGAATTTTTGCAGGCACAGCAAATCGAAATTCACAACATTCCAACCGATTAACACATCGGGGTCATGTGCGTTGATTTCCTGTACAAAATTTTGCAACAGCGCACGCTCATCAGGCACGAGGTGCAATTGAATACTGCAATTCTCATCGAGCGGAATCTCTTCCACGGTTGTGTCGCCACACATGATTACAGTCGCAACATTATTCCCATAAAGCGCAATCGAGTAGAGAGTCTCGGCTGCGTAGTCGGTTTCGATGTCGATGGATAGGGAAGCAAGCGTTGGACGATAGCTGGATGTCTCAACTTTTTCGGCAATGATTTCAGAGAAGTTTCGCTGTTTTTGTAGCTGGCCTCTAAGCCGTATACCGCCGGTAATAAACCGTTCCATGAGGAATCGGTCGGTTGGCTTTATGTCTGCTTCATGCACAGGTATCCCTGCAGAGTTCAGACGATCTCTGCAGTCGAGCAGGCGTCGCTGGCTGGCACAGTAGAGGCTGGAAACGATTTGATGAGCGAAATTTTTCAGTTCAGTGGGGCGTATGCTCCAGCCGGACTGAGCGGACAGGATTCTGCGCACCCTGCTCTCTTCTTCTGTCGGAAAAAAGCAGACAACTTCGTTGTTAATGAGTCGGAAGCGTATTGCTCCACGATCAGAAGCGAGCCAGAACACCAACTCCAGGCCGGCGCTGGTCTCAAGCCACTGGCGCGTCAGAATAAACCCGTCCAGTAACTCCGCTGCAGGATGACTACTGGTCAATGCTGTGCCGTTAGGAACTGGCACCCCATCGGGGGCAATGCCATTACGTCACATTGCCCCGCACGTTGTTTAGATAGAGACAGTTCTCGGAAATTGGCCAAAGTTTTCCCAGCGTGAAATCTTTTCAGGCAATTCTTCCTGAGTCGGCTGCACGTTACCGTTAACATCAGTCACGCGAGAAACAATAGTATGCTCTCCGGGTGAAGGGTTTGCCCAATTATAGTTGAATAGCTTCCAGGTATATTGGGTTGATCGAGGGTTTATTTCTGCCCGCATCCATGGGCCAGAATCGATGCTGACTTCCACACTTTCGATCGGCGTGCCATTGTTTAGCACAAAACCCTGAATTTGATAGTTCCCATTCATCTCGGTTACCCGAACGATCGATGATTTCAGATTCATCTCAGTTACCGAGTTTTCCACCCAGCGCTCTACACCACCGACTTCTTCTTTCTTGAGGGTGACATAATCCCGGCCCATAAACCTGCCCATGTAACGAGTGTCTTGAACATGTATCTGCGTAAGCCATTTTACATTCGCCACGCCATACCATCCAGGCACAAGAAGGCGTACTGGTTTGCCGTGATAGTAAGGCAAAGGTTCACCATTCATTTCGAATGCCAGCATGTTTTCCGGACGCATGGCATCGTCAATAGACATGCTGCGTGCAAAGGCTTTCTCCACTTCTTCGCCGCGAATTTCTTCTGTGGCCACATCAGAACCAAAAAACACAATTTCCTTGGCACCATCCTGAATGCCTGCACGCTCCAGTATGCTGTGCAGTGTTGTACCCCGCCATCGGGCGTTGCCAATCAGCCCGTGGAATAATCCGGGAGAATTGCCTCCGCATTCGAAACCTGCCTGAATCTCAACAACATCGCCGTTCATCAGATCCTGTAAGGACAAGTCCAGTTCGTTGTCCACCATGCCTGTCACACGTACTCGATGCGAAGCGTTGTCCAACTCTGGCTGGCCGTAATGCTGGACTATGTAGAAATCGTCATTGTCGGTAAAAAAGGTGGTGATTTCGCGCGTATCCAGCCAATGTGTTGCATTCGGCCGGGGTGGGCGTACCTGGAAAGCTTCCGGCACATCCGTAAAAGGCACCAGGCGTTCACCCTGGGCCATGGCAGGAAACATGAAACTGGGTAATGTAGCCGCACCAGCTGCGAGCACGCCGCCGCCAACTGCGCCTTTGAGAATTTTTCTTCGACCATTATCTTCTGGATTCATCTTGGACTCTCTTATTGTATTTTTTGAACTTGTTGTATCTATCGCTATCCGCTGCGAGGAGGTCTGGACCAACACCTCAGCGCTTTTCCATGATATCTGAGTGTACTCCTCACTATCGCCTTCGCCAACCGGGAATAAGATGTCGTGGACCTGCGCAAAATGAGGTTTGGGGGAGAATTCCCACCTGAAAAATGCAGCACCGCTTGATGGCCCGTTCAGACAAGCTCGGCGCACATTACAAACTGCTGATTTTGCAGTACATTATCCAGGGATTCTTCGACTTTTTCAGTGAGACTTCTAAAACTGTGTGCCAGCTAACGCGTTGACATAGAATTTCTGTTATCTTCACTACGCCATGACAATTACGAACAAGATCAGTTACTTGTGTCATTGCATACGAACTGATCCAGAGCGCCACAGACAGGAAACTGCGAGCAACCAAGAAAACCTACAGCATCGATGAATTCACCAACTGACCAAACAATTTTCGATCGGGTGCAAAGCAGCCATCATATCCAGATATCAATCGACAATCTGGCTCGCGGTATCGATAACTACCACATTGACGTGCAATTGAGTAAACGCTTCCGGCTGGATGCCAAGAAGCTGATTGAAGTGCTGATCAATCAACTCTCGGTGCCTAATCCGAAACGCTGGAATAACTCCAACGCTTTTGAAAAGCTGCGCGAAACCTACGTGGATATGTTGACGGTATTAATACACCGTGTAAAAACAGATCTAATACCCGACGATGTTGCTTTCCTGCAATTCGCCATTATCAAGCACTTGTTAATCACTATTCGAAAATGCCTGGATGATAACGTAGCCACTGTTGCTACCCGACTCACGGAGTACCGCAACAAAGGTGCATCAGAAGCCCTGGCCGGTTCCCACAGACTATTCTGGTTGAAAAAGAACTACGACCTGATTATGTACAACGTCAGTAAGCAGATCTTCGGACAGTTGCTGAGGGCGGAAGAGCGTGAACTGCAGACTGTTCGCAGCCAATTCCTGGGCGAAGAATTCCAGTTCACTCGCCACGCATTCTTCAACCCTCTGTTGTACACGTCGCAGTTAAGCTCACTGCCGCTGCTATTAAACGAATATAGTTTGTTCAGCTGGAACGAGGAAGACGAAGGATTCATTCAACTCAACAAGAAGCTTGAGAAGTTGATGAATCGCCGCATGGCAGATCTGGAGATTTCGCCGCTGCGCGACTCTGAAAACTCCGATGTGGATCCTGAAATCCATGATGAACTGGGCGGATTATTTGAAACCCAACCCTTTCTCGGCACTGCCGCTGATGCAAAAAATCACCTACAGGAACATTTCAACTGGTTTGAGATTGAAGAAAACATAGAGTTACTCTTCGATATAAACCGGCTGTCAGATGAGCTTAAAGCCAGGCGCAAAGAGCTGGGTTTCAAAGAATGGTGGCGACAACGTGCAGAATTAAACCGCATCAAAACCACCGTACTGTCATTCTCTCGCATGTTGCGCAGCAACAAGGCACTTGGACAACTGCTTGCGTCGCAATATATGCGCCGCTCGCTAAGTGCGAGCATTCTGGAAATAGTCGACCTCAAAGTAGTGTGCCAGTTTTTGTGCGGCAAGATAAAAATCAAAAAGTTACAGGAAAGCATCAAGGGCAGCACCAAACTCAACAAGGAACAGATTAAATCGTTGGAAGAGCTGCGCAGCAAGATCAAGAAGCAGATCAGTAAAGCTGACCACGATGATACCTTGAGACTGCTCTGTGATTTCAGTGCCTATCGCCGCGACCTTAAATACTACCGCTTCGCGCATCGTGCGATTAACCGCATCAGTATCTTGCGTAGCGAAGAAGACCTCAAATTGTCGCGCACCGCAGGAACGCTGTATCAGATTCCAACCACGGCTGAAGTTGAAGAAGACGACGAGCGTATCTGTCATCACGCAATCATGAAAGCCGACGTCAGGGGATCCACGACGGTCACAGACGAGCTACAGGCGAAAGGCTTGAACCCGGCTTCCTATTTCAGCATGCGATTCTTCAACCCCATAAACAAGATTTTGGAAACCTATGGTGCCAGCAAGGTATTCATTGAGGGTGATGCGATAATTCTCAGCTTCCTGGAGTACGAGCATACACCCCAGCAATGGTTTGCTGTCGCGCGCGCCTGCGGTTACTCAAGGGATATGATCAAGATAGTAAGCTCAAACAACAGGTACTCCAGCCAGATGGGCCTGCCTAATCTGGAATTGGGAGTTGGTATTTGTTATTCGGACGCTGCGCCGCGTTTCCTTTACGATGAAGACAAACCCATTATGATCTCCGGCGCCATTGGTCTAGCCGATCGCATGTCTTCCTGCTCCTGGAACTTGCGCAAAGCCCTTAATAAAACCCTGTTTAATGTAGATGTTTTACGCATCGCTGATGGGGAATCAGATAAAGGGCAGCAGTACATCCGTTACAACGTTAATGGCATTTTGTTGGACAATGATGCTTTTGAGAAACTCAATAAAGAAGTTTCACTGCGCACCCTGAAGATCAAAATTAATGGTAAAGACTATCTGTTTCACGTTGGCCAGTATCCGGACATGCAGGGGCGCAAGAAGGACCTTGTTATAAGAGAGGGTAAAGTTGGCGTGTGGAAAGAGCTGCAAATTCAGGAAGGTGTAGACAGTGACGAAGTGTTTTATGAGGTTGTGGTTAATCGCAAGATAACTTCGATGATCAGAGAGCGTATTAATAATCTTAACGCGGCCTGACTACTAGTGGTGATGACCACCCGGCCCATGTACATGTCGATGGGCTTTTTCTTCCTCGGTTGCATCCCGCATGCCCACAACTTCCACTTCATAGTATAGAGTACGCCCGGCGAGTGGATGATTCAGGTCCACATCGGCATTGAATTTTCCGACTTTCAGTATAAGCGCCCGTCGCGCGCCCTTATTGGTTTCGACTGCCGCAAACAGTCCCGGCCTTGGCCGCTTGACTCCGGCAGGAAGCCGCAAATGCTTCAAAGGAACCCTGAATAACGCCTTGGGATCGCGCTTGCCATAACCCTCTTCCGCAGACAGAGTGATCTCCACCGTATCTCCCACAGTTTTACCTTCCAGCGCTTGCTCCAGTCCCAACACAACATTCTGGTAGCCATGCAGATAACTCAACGGGTCTTTGCCGAAAGATTCTTCCATCCACTCAGTCGGGCTGCCACTATCATCAACCTCTCGCAATCGGTAGTGAAATGTCACGACCTTGTCGCGCTCGATAGTTTCCGAGTTAGCCACTTCTGAAGTGTCGGGGATTTCATTTTTTTCTTCTGTCATAGCTAATCCTGCCTGTGAAGCTGCGATTCTAGCAGATAGTGGCCAAATCCAGCTTTTTCTGATTAATGCCGAATCGCACCGCAATTGGGGGCAGGAATGCTACTTTCAGCAATGGTTCAAAAATGCAATTTCGGAAAATTCGGCCAAACTGCGATCCAGTCGGTGATTTCTAAAATGAAATTTCCACATAATTGCATCTGGAAATTGCAAAAATTCAGCAGTTTCCCTCAAATTTCAACATTAAATTACCAAGTTCATTGGACTGTGATAGCTTAATTTTTACCTGAAATGTGTCCTGTTTTCAGGAATTTTTACATTTAATCAGCAACGTTACATAGAGGAACGTAAAACCCCTGAAATCGTGTATTTGAGCGTGGTTTTCCGAGCACTAGATATGACATTACCTCAATTTTCCAAGTTTTCACCGATCACTGTCACTGTGAAGAAGAACGTGCGGCAGCTACGTCTCAATGCCGGCTACTCAATGAACGAAGGCGCTCGATTGTTGGGTGTATCTCGCAAGCAGCTCGAAGATATAGAAACAATCCGCAACTATGGCTGCCACCTGGACCTTGAATTACTGGCCAAGATGAAGGTCATATACAAGACGTCTCTGGACGCTATCGTCGGGGATCTTCCCGAAGACTATTATTCTGAGTACTATACGCGTCCCCGCAAACGGCTGGGTTCGAAGCCACGCAAGCAGTCATGAACCTGCCCTATTCCGTTCATGGAGCAGGCTTTTCCCCACAGTTATTGCATCACGGGTAGTCGACTACTACCCGCTGATTTGGCCGTAAGTATCAGATTCGTGTATAATTGTTGGTTTTTGGCGCAAACAGAAAGAGTTTTTTATGGCAAATAGATCAAAGAAGGAAGCAGCGGTTAGTAATCGCGCTGATTTGGAAGAGCACATCGAAGCTTTTCTAAAATCTGGTGGCAAGGTACAACAGATCCCTTCCGGGGTCAGTGGACAAACTTCAACAAGCGGTCCACGCCAAATCGTTTTAAGCCACAAAACCAGCTCCTGATATAGCTCAATAAAAACAGGGTAGCGATGATTCGTTACCCTGTTTTTTTAGTGCTGGTTTTTCTGATATCGAAAAATACCAGCACAACATCCACCTAGATTTGAGTCACTGTATATCCCTCGGCCGCCAGCAATTCCAGCAAGCCATCGGGCCCCACCAGATGGGCTGTGCCCACCAGCACAAATTCAGTGTCGTCATCTTCAAACATGCTACGAATTATCGGTATCCATTTCAGGTTCCGTTGCCTTAGTAGTGTGTCATAAACCTCTGGCGCTTCCTCCAGCATGTCAGTTACGAATGCTTCAGCGAGGGTTTCATTATCACCTGCGCGCCAGGCGGTGATGATCTCTTCCATCATCTGGTCTGTTTCTTCCAGATCCTGCAACGATAACAATATAAACTCGCTCTCATTACCCTCACCCATGGATGCCAAAAATCCAATCTGTTCCTGTACAGTCTCCAATTGACCCAGTGGTTTACCATCTCCCATAGCTCGCGTATTGAAATAGGAGTCAACACCTTGAGGTGTGAAACCAATACGCTGAAATTCGAGTACCTGCAGAGTGCTCACGACCATACCCGGTTTAAAACGCTCCAGCATCATCAAAGGTAAGCCGCTGCCCGCTGCATAGTCAGACAAGGCGCTATATGCCTCTTCATTCAGGACTGTCTGCAGAGTGCGACCATCGGTATAAGTGAGTTGCTGTAACATCTGCGCTTGAGTAGTCAGATCATTGAGAGCTGACAGATCTGTTTCGAGGTAGATTTCCTGGGAAGCAGCGTAAGCAGTTTCAAATTCTGTCGGTAGCGGATAATCGCTGGGGCGTAACAAATGCACAGTACCACCGAGGTATACGCTGTTCCCGCCACGGTCTATACGCCATACCGATGTATCGGCCAGAGCAGATGTCCAGATCAAAGGCAGGAACAGCAACATTGCGAATAAACCCGGACGAATCACAGAGCCTGTTGGTTGCCGATGAAAATACATAGGTTTACCCCGCTGGGAATATAAATGTTCTAGACTTGGGCAATCTTTAATTAAAGGTAGCACGCCTCCAAATTTGCGGCAAAATACAACTCACAAATACCCGGAATCAGTAATCTTGGCAAAATTGGTATTCAGACTGCGTAATGTACCAGACGATGAGGCAGAGGACGTCAGGACTTTGCTCAGTGACAATGACATAGAGTATTTCGAAACTTCACCGGGAAACTGGGGAATATCAATGCCTGCCATCTGGGTACATAAGGATGAGGATTTTGCTCCTGCGCGGCAGTTAATTGATCATTACCAGGTACAACGTGCAGATCGTATGCGTCAGGAATATGAATTGATTCGACAACGGGGTGAGCTCAGAACGATGTGGCATAGTTTCATCGAGAATCCACTGCGTTTTATTGGCTATATGGCCCTGATCGCAGTGGTGCTGTACCTGTCGTTGCGCTTCTTTCTAAGCTTCTAGGTACGATAATTGATGTAACGAGATATTTTTCCGAGCACGCGGGTTAAGTGATATTTCAGAGTTATATTCTTCAGGTTGCCAGTATTGTTCGCAGGTTTGATGAAACTTCAGACCAATCTCTGATTCACTTACCCGTACTATTTGCGCAGGTAGCGCTGGTCAGGTTTCATCCCATCCTGGGCCATGAATCTTGACGTTGAGTTCCATCATCACAAAGCAGTTGTCAATCGAGTCCATTTTGATGGCGACACCAGCAATGGACATGTTGCGAATCTTGCCCGTCATCGTGCCCATCAATGGGTGGTGAAGGCTGGCCCAGTATCCCACGGGTACCCTCGAATGTTTGCGTCTATCGATCAAAACCTTCTAGACCTTTAATCCAGCTATATCGGAAGCTCGATTATCCAGATGCTCTTGCCAGGTGCATCTGGCAAGACTGAATCCTGTGAGAGCGATCACATTTTTCCCTCACATAATTGGATTTTGGTAGTTACCAGGCCGTAACGCTGTAAATAAATTGCGCGTAATGAAAATTAACAGTGTTCCGCGTGTAGGAAATGATAGACATACGCAATCGATCATCATTTCAACCACAGCGCTTTACAGTCTGGTTAGGTTAGGATATAAAAACCTCAGACTTTTGTTAGCGGTTCTTTCAGGGGGAGCCTCCTAGCAACCATTGCTACCCTGGTATTACAAAGGAGGTGATCCCATCAATAGTCAATCTATTAAGGGAGCCTCCAGTTATTGGATGCAGTAGATACCGGCTTAGCTGGTGTCAGTTTCAGTAATTGGAGAGGCGGTTGCATTGCAACTCGTCCAAGCTCCCATCCGTAGAAGGTCCCGTTATCACTTCTGTGATAGCGGGATTTTTATTTTGGTGTTTTAAAAAAACGACGTTCCTGGCTGTACAACGCCAGCATCAATGATGCAGGTAAGCGCGCAATTGCGGAGGGAACTCCTGTTTAATCAATGTCTGTTGCAGCTGCCACTGCTCTTCAACAGGAATCTCTTTGAGGAAATTTACCACGCCACTGTCGAGTACGGCGATTGGTATCCCATCACGATAAAGTACCCGGTTTTTCACCAGTCTGGATAATTTTTGCGTGGGCATTATCAAGTTCAGAAGATTAAGCGGGTCGCTGGCCGTCAGGCTGACCAGTTGCATTTGCTTACTCGCACCGTTCTCCTGCTCCTTGTTAGTCCGACGCAATGCGTCCACTGTTTCGCCATGTGCAAATTGCTCACCGCCGACGCCACTGATAAATCGACCGCCACGTATTTCTCCACGCAACTCCATACGACGCAACACAGGCAGTAGTTCGCGCCATGGCGGAGCAAAAGATTCACGATCAACAAATGCCCTGCACAGAACTCCCCAGCGATGTAGATAAATACTCACAAGTCGCTCAAGCTGCCCTTCCTGCAAAACCGGCCCACTATTGTCTGCCGACTCCTGCAGTTCTGTAGTGATTAAGCTCCAACGTCCGGCATCCTCTATACCAAACATGGCCCGCCGACCTCGTTTACGACTGGCACTTGGTTTTTTTGCATTCGGTGTCAGCAAAGCCCTGAGGCCAGTAAAGCCGTCAGAATTAACGTAGCCAACACTAACCAGTTCGGCGAGACCCTCTTCCAGTTGCGCTTTTAACAAGCCGGTACGCTGTTGCAACTGATCCACGAAACTGGCGCCGTGGCGCTGCAGATCCTCGGTGATTTTCCGCGCTACAGTACTGAGGGCTGGAGAGCTATGTTCGACACGTTTGCGATGCGCCAGCGCTTCCCACAAATCAAGATTCTGTCGTGAAGACAATGTGATCGGTGAACTCTTGATTGGACCTCCCGCTTTACGTTGCAGGCTGGATTGCATTGGCGTAAACCTGCCCCACGCCACACGCCCATTAATGCATAGAACGTCTAGCCAGTTGGGGTCGTAGTTGCGCACTCTGGCGGGCAATATGTCTGCTTCCCAGGCAGCTGCAGGTATGGTGATGCCATCGAGCAGGCGCAACGCATTTTGTAGCTGGGTCTGGCCATCGATTGTAGGTGGCGCTTCAATGCCATCTCGATTGCCAGATAATTGATGACGTTGAAACAGGAACCGCGTGTAGGTTTGTAAAGAAACCGGTTTGATGCTCTTGCGATGTGCATCGATGGTATAGCGATGAATACGTTGCAATAGTCGGCGCTCACACCACTCTACAGCTTTGTCAGCAGACTGGACCCGCCCATTCGCGGGAGTGAAATTACCCTGGAATACGAAGCCTTCAACTTCAAGCCGGATCAATGCCTGCTCAATTTCGTTCATTGGTAATTGCAGCTCACAATGCAAACTGGTTGCTGCAACTGGCCCCAGACCTTCCAGTCGTGCACGCATGAGTGTTTGTATGGCTGCGTCACGGTCCATAGTTTCCTGTTGTAATTTCTCAGGTATTGGATAAGCCGAAGCCAGTTGCGGAAACAGAGTATGGAACACTGGTAATAGTTCTGCGGCAATCCATGGCGCATTGTGAAGCTCCCTCAGCTGATGAATTCTGCCCGCTTGCAATAGTGGCTGGGCCAGCGCCTGGTAACCGCCCTGCTCAAACTCGGAAGCCAGCATGTATCCCAAACCTGACAAGCCATCGTGCAGCTCTTCCGTATTCGTTACGATTGGCCAGGCTTCTTCTTTCACCCGTGCAATGGCGGCAGCATCGAGTTGGCTATAATCACGCGCATCGGCCGGGTCTGCCCAGCTGCGATGTCTGATGGCATTCGTGCGTCGCTCTTCAAATGGTGCATCGTCGAGAAAGGCATAGGGTCGTGCATTAATAATCTCTTGAGCAAACGGTGAGGGTTCTCGCAAATCCTTGGCAATCAGAGTCAGTTTGCCTTCTTCAATGTTTTGCACGAGCTGTATTAATTCATCGATATCCATCGCCTCAGTGAGGCAGTCATGAATGGTTTGCTGAACCAATGGATGATCGGGAATATCGCGCTTGCCGGTAAGATTCTCCTGGCACGCGATCTGGTCGGGGAATACATGTGCCACGAGGTCTTCTGCATCCATGCGTTGAAACTGTGGTGGCACACGTTTGCCATTGCGATTGCGTTGTAATGCCAGCGAGCGTGTGGCATTCCAGCGCCAGCGTACTTCGAACATCGGGGCATCGAGCAAAGCCTGGATCAACACATCCTTTACGGTTGTACTGGTCAGATATCGAAACACTTCGTCCAGCTGAAAGCTGTGCACTGACCCAAGTGAAATAACTATGCTGTCTTCATTGGCCGCTGCCTGCAGCTCGAAATTGAAGGAACGACAAAAGCGTTTGCGCAGCGCCAGCCCCCAACCCCTGTTCAAACGACTACCGTAGGGTGAATGGATTACTACATGCATGTCGCCCACTTCATCGAAGAAACGTTCCATGACGAGCGTTTCTCGTGTCGGCATTACGCCAAGGGCATTCATGCCCGATTGAAGGTATTCAACCAGCTGGACAGCCGCTGATCTTGGTAAGCCTACCGTATCTACCAACCACTGACAGGCAGCATTGGCAGAATCATTAATAAGAAGATCTGCAATTATTTGCCTTAGGCGAGATACAGATGCCGACAGCTCTTGTGTGCGACCCGGCCCCTCACCAAACCAGAATGGGATTGTAGGCTGCATCCCCGTTGCGTCACGTACTCTGACTTTTAACCCATCTATTCGCAGTAACTGCCAGGCATGCGTGCCAAGCGTAAATACATCACCCGGCAATGCCTCTAGTGCAAAGTCCTCGTTCAGCGTTCCGACCACTGTATCTTCCGGGTCGAGCACTACCTGATAATCAAACATATCCGGAATCGCACCGCCATTTGTCAATGCCACCAGATTGGCACCACGGCGGGCACGTACATGGCCGTTAATCTTATCCAGATGCAGATGAGTGCCACGCCGGCCCCAGCGTGTTGTATAGCCTTTTCCTAACATTTCTATTATGGTGTCAAATTCTTCGCGCTGCAGATTGCGATACGAATAGGCATTGGCAAACAACTCAAACAATTCATCTATGGTGACAGGATCATCAGCGCCAGTAGCAGACGGAGATGCCACCTCGGCAACAATCTGTTGTGAGAGGATATCCATGGGTGCTTCGGGCATTACAATCTGGTCAAGCTCGCCCTGCCTGATACTGTGAATCAGGGCGGTTGCTTCTACCAGGTCATCGCGCGTCAGGGGAAACAAAATGCCTTTGGGTGTGCCGTGTACCGAGTGGCCACTGCGGCCTACCCGCTGCAGAAATGTGGCAATGCTCTTGGGTGATGAAAACTGTACAACCAGTTCAACCGACCCGATATCGATACCCAGTTCCATTGACGCGGTAGCAACCAGTACTTTGAGCTCACCCGCTTTAAGCTTTTGTTCAGCGGCGAAGCGATGATCTTTACTCATGCTGCCATGGTGTGAACACACGCAGTTTTCGCCGAGTCGATCAGCCAGCGCCAGTGCCAGACGCTCTGACAGTCGCCGTGTATTCACAAAAACCAGCGTGGTGTCATGAGTATTAATTAAATCCACAAGGCGCTGGTAAAGCTCTTCCCAGACTTCATTGCTCATCAATGCTGATAGTGGAGAGCCCGGCACTTCCAGTGTGATGTCACGCTCACGCTTGAAGCCTTCGTCGACGATGGTGCAGGCTTTGGATAGATCTTTTGACGCGTCATTACCCACAAGATACTGCGCCACCATTTCGATCGGCTTCTGTGTTGCAGACAGACCTATGCGTTGCAGGTGCTGGCCATTTACTTGGACGACCAGCCGTTGCAAGCGCTCGACTGAAAGTGCCAGATGCGCACCACGTTTATCACCCAGCATGGCATGAATCTCATCGATAATGAGTGTGCCGACACTGGCAAGCATGGCGCGGCCGCTGGCTGAGGTCAGCAGCAGATAGAGTGATTCGGGTGTGGTAACCAGTATATGGGGAGGCTTCCTGGCCATCTTCTGGCGTTCAGCAGCCGGGGTGTCTCCGGTTCTCACTGCGACCCGAATATCTACCGGAGCCAGCCCCTGCAGGTGCATATGCTCGGCAATCCCATCCAGAGGCGCATCGAGATTACGTTGAATGTCATTACTCAGCGCCTTGAGGGGCGACACATAGAGAATGTGCACACCGTCTTCGAGTTGCTGGCTGGAGGCCTTTTGCACCAGGCTGTCTATCGCAGCATAGAAGGCAGCCAGAGTCTTGCCGCTGCCGGTTGGGGCCGATATAAGCGTGTGCTGCCCCGCCTGAATGGCGGGCCATGCCTTGGACTGAGCCGCTGTCGGCTGGCCAAACCGGGCCTCAAACCAGCCACGGCAGGCAGGATGAAAACTGTCCAGCGCCATATCGCGTAGATCCACTAACTACTGTACGAACGTACAGGTTAGTGCGCGACCCGGGCTTTTGCAACTGTGTACTGACCCCACCACCAACAAACCCGCCCAAAGCGCCAATCGACCGCAATGGATTGACAGCTCACGGCCTTACGGCTAGCTTTATGCTGCGTAACCGGAAGTAGCCCCATGAATGAAGAAGTCGACAAACTCCCTGCACTGCAGCGCATAAAGCGCAACCTCGGTGTGTTCTGGAAAGAGAACCGCCAGTTTCTGTTTTTGCTGTGTTGCATCGTGTTTTTCAAGAGTGCGATAGCGGACTTGAGCTCTATCTCGGGTGCGTCCATGCAACCTACCTTGTTGGACGGCGACAAAGTCTGGGTCAACAAACTGGCCTACGACGTAAAAATCCCCTTCACTGAAATCTCTCTGGCCGAGCTTGCCGATCCTGAACGCGGCGATGTTGTCATTATCGACTCAAAAAAGGCTAATAAGCGGTTGGTCAAACGCGTCGTTGGCATCCCCGGCGATACTATCTACATGCAAAACAATGCACTTGTGATTAATGGTGTGGCTGCCGATTACGAAGTGCTGTCACGCGACGACGATGAGCTCATTATCCTGGAAGAGCTTCCAGAGCATCCGCATCAGGCCAAACTTTCACGCAATTACATCAATCGCTCGACTCGCTCCTATGGTCCTGTGGTAGTGCCCGAAGACCAGTACTTTGTTCTGGGCGACAATCGCGACAATAGCGCAGACAGCCGCGTATACAGTTTCGTACCGCGGGAAGAACTCATTGGCAGATCCAGTTCAATCGTATTCTCACTGGATAGCGAAAATAAATACCTGCCACGCGGAGACCGCTTTCTCGCCGAACTTGATGCAGATTAAACTTTACTGCTGAAATATCTCCGGCCATCCGCCGTACTTATACAGGCGAGAACCCTTAAAATAAGGAAACACAGATGACACAAAGAAGTCATAGTATGCGTTGCGCAGCAGCAGTCATGCTTTCCTCGTTGCTGGGTATTATGTCGAGTTTCAGCAGCGCCCAGGACTTTATTTGGGCACCGGATTTTCCGGTAGGCACGGCAATCATCGACATCTCTGCCCAGGACCAGGATGGTAATGTCCGCACGTTCGACGATCTAAAAGGCGAAAAGGGTCTGCTCTTCATGTTGAGCCGATCCTTTGATTGGTGACCATTCTGTAAATCCCAGCTCGTGCAGCTGATAGAAATTACAGACCAGTTTGAAGAACTCGGCATTAATATTGCCGCGATGACCTACGACCCGGTTGAGTTTCTCAAGACCGTGGAAGAAGATGAAGGAGTGGAATTTCCACTCCTGCACGATGCTGATGTAACGCATGTAAATGCATTGGGCATTCGCAATCTTGATTATGAGCCAGGACACCGAGTGTATGGAATACCATACCCGGGGATATTTCTGGTTGATAGTGAAGGCGTAATTCAGTTTAAATTTGCCGAAGAATCTTATCGGGATCGACCTGATTTCGATGTAGTACTGGAAGCTGCGGCAGATATGCAGTAAGAGTCCTTGAGTTTGAAAGCAGGGAACACAAGTTCCCTGCTTTTTTTATGGATGCAAAACAATAACAAGTTAACGTTTATTAACTGATAAACGTCTAAGGTGAAAGCGGCCGCATTTTAATAACAGGTCAGCACCAGGACCGCTGGAGAGTAGCCCTGAGCGTATCAGGCTGGAGAACATGGATGAATATGCGACCTGATCAGTTTCTGCGACATGTTGCAAAACCAGTACTCGCCTTGATAACCACCGCAGTATTCGCAGGCCTTACGTCGCTGACCACTGCGCAACCTGCCGACATCGCATACAACATCCCTCGCATCAGCAATTCACCCACTTTGGATGGCACGCTCTCAGAAAATGAATGGAGCCAGGCGGCACGCATTGAAGTCAATATAGAAACCAATCCAAGCGACAATATTGAAGCCGCGGTGAAGGCTCATGCCCTGGTGATGGAAGACGGTCAAGTACTGTATGTTGCCTTTGTTGCAGAAGATCCTGACCCTTCTCAAATTCGCGCCTTCTATCGGGATCGTGACCGCGCCTGGTCTGATGACTGGATGGGCATCCTGTTTGACACTTTCAATGACGAACGCAGGGCCTTCGAGTTTTTTACCAATCCGCTGGGTGTGCAGATGGATGCGATCTTCGACGATGTGAATCAACGCGAAGATTCGTCATGGAATGGCATTTGGGAAAGTATTGGACAAGTTACTGAGACCGGCTACACAGTAGAACTGGCCATACCGCTAAAACAACTGCGTTTTCGTGCCAATCAGCCAGTGCAGATCTGGGGAATTGAAGCCATACGCCGATATCCACGCAACCGCATTACGACGATTCGCAGCAATCCGCGTGACAGGGATATTTCCTGTGCCATCTGTCAGTTCAGTAAAGCCGAAGGGTTGGCCAATCTTGAACCCAGCCGCAACCTGGAAATTATTCCGACACTGACAACGACCGCTGTCGAAACCCGCGACCCTGCGATAGGTGACTGGGAAGGTGGTGATCTGGATCCTGAAGCAAGCCTCGATGTGCGCTGGGGTATCACGCAGGACATGTACCTCAATGCGACCCTCAATCCGGATTTTTCCCAGGTAGAAGCGGACAGCGCGCAGCTCGATATCAATAACACATTCAGCCTGTTCTTCCCTGAACGTCGCACCTTTTTCCTCGATGGCGCTGATTACTTCAACAGCTTTCGCAATCTGGTTTATACGCGCAATATTGCGAATCCCGACTATGGTCTTAAGCTGACCGGTAAAACCGGTGACCATACATATGCTGTTATGACAGCGGACGACGATTCGACCAGTTTTATTTTGCCTGGGAATCTGCGTTCACGTATCGCGACACTGAATGACACGCAAAGCAATATAGCCATTGCACGGTACCGCTACGATATCTTCCAGAATTCATCTATTGGTACAACATTTACTGATCGCCGCGGCGACGACTATCAGAATTCCGTATTAAGTGTCGATGCAGTATTGCGGCCAACAGACCGGGATACGCTTTACCTGCAAAGCGTTCATTCCGAGACTGACAACCCGGTCGAGATTCAAAACAGTTACGGTCTGGAAGATTCCGTCAGCGGACACAACCATGTGGTGGAATACCGCCACAACGATGCCAGATGGGATGCCCGCGTGGCCTATGAGGATATCGGTGATGATTTTCGCGCCGACCTGGGTTTCATCAACCGGGTAGGTTACAAGTTTGTCGTTGCCAATGTCGGGCACACATGGCGCTGGGACAGCGCCGACAGCTTCTTCACGCGTATTCGATTTGCCGCCGATTACGATCGCACTGAGGACCAGAATGGCTTAAAGCTGGAAGAAGAAGTTGAGTATTTCATAAACGGCAACGGTCCCTGGCAATCCTATTTCAATATTTTGATCGGTGGCAGTGATACCTATTGGAACGGCCAATATTTCGAGGAGCAGTTTAATAATTTCAACTTTGGGTTTTCCCCCTATTCCAATCTGGAAATCCAGATGCAGTACCGTTTTGAGGATATTGTTGACTTCACGAACACACAGCTCGGTGAATCAGTAATTCTGCGACCGGAGATTCGCTATCAATGGGGCCAGCACCTGCAACTCAATCTGGAACACACAAGACAGGAATTCGATGTAGATGGAGGCCGCCTCTTCACTGCCAACATTACTGATTTCCGTACGACTTACCAATTCAATACACGCAGCTTCCTGCGCCTGATTCTCCAGTACTCCGATACTGAACGTGACCAGAGCCTGTATAACGACTCTGTACAAAGCCGTAGCAAAAACTTCACCACACAACTTCTCTACAGCTACAAAGTAAATGCAGCAACTCGGTTCTTTGTCGGATACTCTGACGCCGGCTTTCAGAACGACAGCTATGATTCGCTGCAACAAACCAATCGCACTTTCTTTGCCAAATTCAGCTACGCCTGGCAGCCCTGATATCTGTATCAGCCCCAATCGGGACTGAACCCCAAAAACAGCATTTTAAGTCGATTTGTGCAAACCTTTAGCTTTGCCACGCGTCTCATCCTGTGAAAAGCGAGAAGTTTCGAGACTATTAGCATGAGGACAGCCACCATCCACTCTATCGATGAGGCAGAACAGCCACTAATGCTGGACCTGTCAAACCACTCTAATCCCATTTAGAATGCCTGCTTTGTTCAAGCTACAAGGCATGGAATTACAGTGGGTCAACAGACAGCTCTATACCAGAAACATATCGATGCCGGCGCCAAAATGGTGGATTTTGCCGGCTGGGATATGCCCATCAACTACGGGTCCCAAATAGAAGAGCATCAGCAAGTACGCACCCACGCTGGGGTATTTGATGTCTCCCACATGACGGTGGTCGATATTAGCGGTGACGACGCTACAAAATACCTGCAAAACCTGCTTGCCAATGATGTCGCGAAACTGGACTCGCCTGGACGTGCACTGTACAGCGCCATGCTCAATTACGAGGGTGGTGTCGTCGATGATCTTATCGTGTATCGCATGCAATCCGGATATCGACTGGTAGTCAATTGTGCAACGCGCAAGAAAGACCTGATTTGGATGGCGAAGCAAAGCAGTGGCTTCAGTGTGGCCATAGAAGAACGCCCGCGACTGGCCATACTGGCAGTCCATGGGCCCGAAGCAATCGCGTTGACCTGCTCGGTGCTCAGCAAGGAACAGGCTCAGGCAGTGGCAGAACTCGGCAATTTCCGCGGTGTGGAGCTTGATGAATGGTTTATCGCCCGCACAGGTTATACCGGTGAAAAAGGCCTCGAAGTTATTTTGCCCGAAGACCAGGCTCCCGCGCTCTGGGACAAGCTGATGCAGGCTGGCGCCAAACCAGTCGGGTTAGGTGCCCGCGACACGCTGCGCCTCGAAGCCGGTATGAACCTGTATGGCCACGATATGGACGAGAATGTGTCACCGCTGGCGGCCAATATGGATTTAAGCATTGCCTGGGAACCTGAAGAGCGTGATTTCATTGGCCGGGAAGCCATTACTATACATCGCAAACTGCAGGCAGACGGGGCGTTGCCAGAGCTCACCGGACTGGTGCTGGAAAGCCGGGGCGTCCTGCGGGAAGGGTTGAGAGTCGTCACGGACCGCGGTGAAGGCGTTATTACCAGTGGTAGTTTCTCACCCACATTGAAGCATTCAATCGCATTAGCTAGAATTCCGGTCAACAGCCGCACCTGCCAGGTGGAATTGCGTGGCGAACTGACTCCGGTCAGAATTGTGAAACCCAATTTTGTGCGCTTCGGCAAGAAAGTTTTTGAATGAAACCTGCCGCTTGATGACAAAATTGCAGTGAGGAAACAGACTTGAGTAAGTTCCCTGATAATGTGAAGTACGCTTCAAGCCACGAATGGATTCGCGTGGATGACGATGGCATTGGCACAGTCGGCATCAGTGACCATGCACAGGATGCCCTGGGCGACATCGTTTTTGTTGAACTACCGGAACCTGGCACTATAGTAAATGCCAGAGATGAAGTTGCGGTAGTGGAGTCAGTCAAAGCAGCATCTGATATTTACAGCCCCGTTTCAGGTGAAATTATCGAAGTTAATGACGCGCTCCTCGACGCCCCGGAAACCGTCAACAACACACCCTATGACGATGGCTGGTTTTACAAGATTGAATTGTCTGAAGAAGGCGAACTCGACGAGCTGATGGATGCTGAAGCTTACGCCGAGCATTGCGACGACGATTAGAACCAGCTTGCCAGTAATTACTTAGTTTAAGTAAGGGTTCGGATTATGGTCCGAGCCCGTTTTGTATTTTTAGTGAACGAGCAAATACGACTCCCAGAGTAGCGAATGCAAACACAGAAATCTTCCGAGCCAGGCCACGGCACAGCTCAAAATGATTCAGCCCCCACGCTTGATAGCCTCAGCCATCAGGGCGAATTTATCGAGCGCCATATAGGCCCCAGCGAATCAGAAATTGCCCACATGCTGGCAACACTGGAACTGGCTGACCTCGATGAACTGGTAGCGCGCACAGTACCCGGTTCCATTTTACTGAAAGAAGCACTGACTCTGGGCCAGCCTCTTTCAGAAAGCGCCGCGTTGCAAAGACTGCGGAAACTGGCAGAAAAGAACAAGTCAGCGCGTTCGTTTATTGGCACCGGCTACTACGACACGATCACGCCCAACGTCATATTGCGTAATGTGCTGGAAAACCCTGGCTGGTATACGGCCTATACACCCTATCAACCCGAGATCTCCCAGGGTCGGCTGGAATGTCTGCTGAACTTTCAACAGATGACACTGGATCTTACGGCTATGGATCTGGCCAATGCCTCGCTGCTTGACGAAGCTACGGCTGTAGCCGAAGCCATGGCGCTGGCCAAACGCGTCAGCAAGAACCGTGGCGCAAACCGCTTCTTCGTGGATCGTCAGTGTTTTCCACAAACCATCGACGTGCTCAAGACCCGGGCTGCCTGCTTTGGATTCGAACTGATTATCGATGATCTGGAAAATCTGCCAGACCAGGGTTTGTTTGGTGCGGTGATTCAATACCCGTCAGCATTGGGCCAGGTTGAAGACCTGACTGGATTGATTGAGTCACTCCATGAACAGAAAGCGATCGCTATCGTGGCAGCCGATCTCATGAGCCTGGTACTGCTTAAACCTCCTGGCGAAATGGGAGCCGATGTAGTTACAGGGAGTACCCAGCGCTTCGGTGTACCCATGGGCTACGGCGGCCCTCATGCCGCGTATTTTGCGACTCGCGATGACTACAAGCGCGCAGTTCCCGGCCGCATCATCGGTGTTTCAGTAGACACCAGAGGCCGCCAGGCCTTTCGTATGGCTCTGCAAACCAGGGAGCAACATATAAGGCGCGAAAAGGCGAACAGTAATATTTGTACCGCGCAGGTATTACTGGCCAATATTGCTGCGTTATATGCCATGTATCACGGGCCTGTCGGGCTGCGCCGCATTGCTGAACGTATCCACCGTCTCACGACCATTCTCGCACTCGGTCTCAGGCAGAGCGGTATCGAAATACGCAATACTCATTTTTTCGACACGCTGACACTGAAGCTGCCTGCGAACGAAGTTGATGCTGTGCTGGAACGCGCCGAAGCCGCCAGCATAAATCTGCGCATCGATCGACTGGCTGCAACAGGCGAAGTTGGAATCACGCTTGATGAATGTGCCACGAATCTTGAAGTGGAACAGCTTTGGCAAATAATTCTTGGCACAGAAGCTGAGAAACTATTTGTATCGAATTTTGATGCTGCTATATCCAAAGGCGAAGAGGCGTCAGGTATCCCTGATAACCTGTGGCGTCAGTCCGAAATTTTGCAGCATCCTAACTTCAATAGTTTTCATAGCGAAACTGAAATGATGCGCTACCTGAAACGACTTGAAGACAAAGACATATCCCTGACTCATGCCATGATCCCGCTCGGCTCCTGCACAATGAAGCTCAATGCAGCAAGCGAGATGATTCCAATTAGCTGGCCGGAGTTCGCCAAGCCACACCCCTTTGCCCCCACTTCGCAGACGGTGGGCTATCGCCAGATGATTACTGAACTGGAAGACATGCTCAAGGCGATAACCGGATTCGATGCGGTCAGTATGCAGCCTAACTCCGGCGCCCAGGGCGAATATGCTGGCCTGCTGGCAATCCGCAAGTACCTGGATGCTCAGGGCCAGACTCAGCGTAACGTGTGCCTTATTCCTACTTCAGCACATGGCACCAACCCAGCCAGCGCCCAGATGATTGGTATGAAAGTAGTACTGGTAGCCTGTGATGACGACGGCAATATCGACCTGGATGATCTGCGCAGCAAGGCTGATGCGCACAGCAATGACCTCGCGGCACTCATGATTACTTATCCTTCCACTCATGGTGTTTATGAAGAAACTGTAATTGAAGTGTGCCGGATAGTGCATGACCATGGCGGGCAGGTATACATGGATGGCGCCAATCTCAACGCCCAGGTGGGAGTCGCCAAACCTGCTGCGATGGGTGCGGACGTATCCCATGTCAATCTTCACAAGACCTTTTGTATTCCGCACGGCGGTGGTGGACCCGGCATGGGGCCCATTGGCGTGCAGGCACATCTGGCACCCCATCTGGCCAATCACAGCATGGTCGAACTGGATGGCCCGGATGCTGGCAATTCAGCGGTATCCGCTGCGCCCTGGGGCAGTTCAGGCATCCTCCCGATCTCCTGGATGTACATCACCATGATGGGCGCCCGGGGCTTACTGGAGGCAACCCAGGTTGCCATTTTGAATGCCAACTATATTGCCCACCGCCTCGCCGAGCATTTCCCGGTGTTGTATACCGGACGCAACGGCATGGTTGCCCACGAGTGCATCATCGATCTGCGCCCATTGAAGCAGGCCTCTGGAATTACTGAAGAAGACGTCGCCAAACGCCTGATGGATTTCGGCTTCCACGCACCGACGATGTCGTTTCCTGTTGCCGGCACATTAATGATCGAGCCGACTGAGAGCGAATCGCTACAGGAGATTGACCGGTTTATTAATGCAATGATTTTAATCCGTCAGGAAATAGCAGATGTTGAAACTGGCAAGATCGATGCGCAGAACAACCCTCTGAAAAATGCGCCCCATACGTTGGCAGATATTCTGGATGAAACCTGGAATCGACCCTATAGCAAGATGCAAGCGGCCTACCCGGCGACGAGCAGCGCCGAGAACAAATATTGGCCCAGCGTGAATCGCATTGACAACGTTTATGGAGACCGTAATTTATTCTGCGCTTGCCCCGCCATAGAAAATTACGAATAACCCGAACAACTACCGGGCCACAGCGGCGTTGTTCCGCCTGGGGCGTGCGCCGCGCAGCGACATTCCCTCGCTCAGTCGATAATTGAAGTAATCCCAGCGTGCTGCTGAAAATCCTGCAGCAACGTAATCGCGGTAACCGGATCTACTGTTTTCCTTTATAAACATACGATACGCGTTATGAGAATACGTGCGTCTGGGTTTACCTCCGAAGGCATGCTCACAATAAGTTGACCACTGATATCGCCCGGGGTGCTCCACCAACCGTTCGTGAACAGGCAACAATTCAATAAATTTCTGGCATTCCAGAGTCAGTTGATCGCTTTCCATAACACTGGCGTCAGCAGGGTGCTGCCAGACCAGGTTGCCATGGCCGAAGCGCAGCTTGTAATAGGCAGAATAAGAGTGATTAAGAAACTTCAGCAGATGATCGAGCCCGCGGACATGCTGTGGAGTCAGTAGCAGCCATATGGCGCGCGGTAACAATACTGCAGCATGCAAACGGACCTGAAATGATCGATGACAACTCAATAACCGGAGCCAGTAAAATCGGTAACAGGCACTATCGAAGAATGATCCGGTCTGGCAGGCCGGTTGGAGATGCAGGCATTGAGTATCAGCCGGCACATATACTGTGGCTGCCCTGCTCATGATAAGTGTCCAGCCTGCTGGATGGCGAGCTTGAACACGTCAATGACATCTCCGACTCTCACAAACTGATCGAACTGCCCATCTTCCAGGGTAATGTGAAAACTCTCTTCCAGCGTATAGATCACTTCCAGCAAACTCAGGAAACTAGCGGCAGGCTGCTGAGTAATGTCTCAGGGCTGATCTGTGCCTCGACGCCCTCTTCATACAGAAGGCCCTGCATGTTCTCCAGAATCAGTGTATCTGGTTTCGTATTTGGCATAACAGAACTCCTTTTCTATTCATGCATTCAAGTTCATGGCTAATCTGGCGCCATTGCAAAGTACTGCGGTAAACAGGGCAAGTATCTCCACTGCTCGGGATACTGCTGCAAGACACTCTCAAAGAAACGCACCAGGATCTGTGTAATTGCCCGTGCTGCAGCCTGACAGTCGCGGCCACTGAATTGTTCAGGTTCCAACTGTGGTGCAGCCAAAACCTGGCAACGACCATCGACCAATACCGGCACGATGGGCAATATGGGGATTCTGCAGGCCACCGCCAGGCTAGCCGGGCCACGGGGAAACACTGCTGAGCGCCCCAAAAATTCAACATGCGCAGATTCTCCAAACTGCGGCGGCAAGTCGCCGAATGTATAGAGTGTTGTTCTGTTGCGGCGCAGGATTCTCGCCAGCACCAACGGGTTCGCATTGCTTACCAATAGCTGGCTTTGCAAATGTGCGCGCACCGCAGGAAACGCGCCCTTCAGATTCTCGACACAGGCCTCACTGGCAGCGGACAAACTCAGGACAAATTGTTGCCGGCACGGAGGTTCTATCGATGCCAGTAAGGCAGGCAGGAATATGTAGTTGCCTGTGTGAGCACTGACAATGATGCGGGAACGTGTGTCCAGCTTCAGTAACTGTGAATAGGACTCATGCTGGGGGAAGTCGAAACTCTCTGCAATTTGCTGCAGCATGACAGGGGATTGACGCTTGTCACGAATAGTCGCGAGATATTTCTGATGCCTTTTGTAGCACCGAAAGATATGCCGTAATCGTGTTACCGGTTCATGCAGGTACGCAGCAATATTTTGAAAGTGTTGCCAGTCAGGCAAGCGGGCACCAGTCGAAGCGGTGCCGCAAGTCTGACTCTCAGACCGGCTTCGCGATTGTATGATACCCGGTGCCGCGCCGCGTCGGGCATTGGTGGTCCAGCCTATTCCCTGTGCCATGACCTGCCGATTATGTCTTAACGATTAGTGCTGTTCCTGTATGGTAAAAGTCTAGATGTCTTATGCGAAAGACGCCAACAAGTGGCCCTTTAACGAATCTTAACGGCTGTTCCACTAACACTTACCATCATCATGCCGCCCTTCTGACCGATAACTTCATAGTCCAGGTCAATACCCACAATAGCATTGGCACCCATCATGCCCGCAGCCTGCTCCATATCCTGGAATGCAATATCGCGAGCGCGGCTCAACTCATCCTCGTAGGCACCAGCTCGCCCCCCTACGATATCGCGCACGGCACCAAAAATATCCTTGAATATATTGGCACCAAGAATTGCCTCTCCGACTACGATCCCGCAATACTCCGTAATCTGTTTGCCTTCCAGCGTTGGTGTTGTTGATCGAATCATCGTTGTCTCCTCCTATGCGACTTGTGCGTTGAGCCAGTCCCGGGCTGCTTCGACAGTAGAAAAAACGCGCACTCCGGGATGTGACTTATGCTCATAAGCCAGTTCCTGAAACGGTTGTTATATCTCCCTGGGTCAGCAATCACCAATGCCAGCCGGCTATTGTAGTTCGTGAATTTCTGGAACAGCTCTCGTGCCAGTCCGGTGGACAAATCGAAGAAGTTCTCACCCAGTTCCTCCTCCTGGAGCATTAGCCCCCCTTTGTCATAACTCTCAGACAGATAGTCCATTATCTGATCCAGCGCATTCAGCTTACGTGTCATTGTCATTGGCTCACTTAAAAATGCGCGCTATCAGACGCGCGCTGCACCGAGTATGCCCAACCACATGGCCAGGACTGCCAGATTTCCCAGAGCGAAAACCACGAGGCGGTGCATTACGTTGTTATAGCCCAGATGTATGCAAGTATGTACCAGCCTGCAGGCTACAAATGCCCAGGCACACCACACTGGAAAACTGGTAGTAAGATCCATGGCGAGATAAGTTGCTCCGCCAGCATAGAACAAGACGGGAACCTCGAATAAATTGCTGATATGGCGACTGGTCTTGGCAACAAATTCCGGCACATCGTCGCCGGTAAATGTTGCGTAATAACTCATTGGTACCCTGCCTGACTGCACGGATCCGATTCTGGTGCGCGCTGTCAGAATGATCACCACATTGGTAAGCAGTACAAGCATGAACATCGGATATAGCATGACTATTCTCCTTGTTGTCGATGTTTAATAAAACTCTGATTAATAGGTAGCATGTGCTGTCTCGCAGTATAATGCGATGCATCAGGATTAAATAGCATCCTGCATTGTCCAGGATTGCTAATCCACAACTAATAGATCGAGGTCAAAATTGAGCGCGCAACTTTATTCCCGGCACATTGAGCGTCTGCATAACATCTACAGCGCCGCGCTACAGGAACTGACAGCGCAGGGAACCGCTACCGAGTCTGTACTGATACACAGCGGCAGTGAGCATTGCTATTTCGGCGATGATCGCCATATTCCCTTTGAGCCCTACGGGCACTTCAGCCATTGGCTTCCAGTGCGGCGCCCCGATCAGTTTGTCTGGTTCTCGCCCGGTCAGCGACCAATTTATTATCAGGTTGTGCCTGACGATTTCTGGTACGACCAGTCGATAGCCAATGAGCAATGGTGGGCAGACCAGTTTCAGATAGTCAGGCTGGGCTCGACCAGTGAACTCGGGCGCTATCTGGAAGACGCCACGATGGCCTATCTTGGGCCTGAAGAGGATTTCGCCGAACACCTGGATATCGGGAAGTCACTGATCAATCCACCGGCATTATCATACTATCTGGATTTTCACCGCGCCGTGAAGTCCGGATATGAAATAGAACAGTTACGTCTGGCCAATCGACATGCCCTGGATGGGCACCAGGCAGCACAGCAGTGTTTCCTGAATGGTGGTAGTGAATACCATATCCATATGGCGTACCTGGAAGCCTGTCGCATCATCGAGCTCGATAGTCCTTATACAAATATCGTTGCCATAGACGAGAAGGCAGCGATATTGCATTACCAGCATAAACGCCACGACTCGGCTGAGAACAGTCATGTGTTGCTGATTGACGCAGGATACAGAGTTAATAATTATTGTGCGGATATCACACGCACCACGGTTAAAGATTCCGCACATTCGGTTTTCAAGTCTGTATTAAAGGCCATGGATGGCATGCAACAGAGCCTCGTTGCAATGGTTCGCCCAGACCTGGAATACAAAGATTTGCATGAAGCGGCACTCACTGGCGTGGCCGATATTCTGCTGCAACAAGGCATCTGCCGGGGCTCAAGGCAAAGCTTGATGGAAAACAAAATCCCTCAATTGTTTATGCCACATGGCGTAGGTCATTTGTTAGGTATACAAGTGCATGATGTGGGCGGCCACCAGAAAGACTCTTCAGGCGCGACTCGCAAACCACCCGAAGAGTCACCCTCGTTGCGCAATACACGTATGATTGATAAGGACATGGTATTCACTATTGAGCCGGGTTTGTATTTTATACCCATGTTACTGGACGCTGAACATAATGGTCCGAAAGCGGAATTCATAAACTATGATCTGGTAAATGAACTCTATCCCTATGGTGGGATTCGTATCGAGGATAATGTAAGAGTGTTGGCTGACGGTAGTGAAAATCTGACGCGAGCCGCATTATAGATTCAAACTACGCAAGCAGGCTTTCCACCAGGCGCAGAATGTTAGGCAACGCCTGTTGATTGGCGGCAACAAGCGCTTTTCCTGCTTCTCCCATGGCCTTGCGCCTGGCAGAGTCCTTTAATAACTCGATCAATAACCCTGCCAGTTCACTGTGATCCTGCACTGTAATGAGCGCCCCGTTTTGCTCAAGTTGATTACAGATAACGGCAAAGTTGTATTGCGATGGTCCCGTTATAACAGGTAGTCCCAGCGCCGCCGGCTCCAACACATTTTGACAACCGGTATCGACAAGGCTGCCACCCACGAAGGCGACCTGGGCAAGAGAGCAGTAAGATGCCATCTCGCCCATGGAATCACCAAGAAATACCTGGGTTGAGTCACTCACGGCAGTACCACTGCTTCGACGAACCAGATTCAATCCTGCCTGTTCACACAAGTTCGCCACTTCGGCAAACCGCTCCGGATGACGTGGCACCAACACCAGCAGGCAATCGGGAATACTTTGAAGACAGGTCTGAAAAGCTGTCAGAACCTGGTGCTCTTCGCCTTCCCTGGTACTGGCGGCAATAACCACGGGTCGGCCGCTTTCTGTAATCTGAGTGAATATTGTGTCGCTGGTATCAGAGTGTGGCTTTGAGTCAACGTTGAATTTCAGACTTCCGGTGACTTCCACGCGATCTGCTGGAGCACCAAGTTCAATCAATCGTTGTGCGTCTTCACTGGCCTGTGCGGCAATAAAATTCAGGTTCTGCAACATATCGGCGGTAGCTGACGGAAAACGTTGATAACCTGCAGCAGATCTGGTCGAGAGTCTGGCATTTGCCAGCAGGATCTTTACATTGCTCGCATGGCAGTAGTGGATGAGGTTGGGCCACAGCTCTGTTTCCATCAGTACCAATATGTCAGGCTGCAAGATTTTCAGGAACCTTTGCACTGCACCCGAGTAATCGTATGGTAAATAGCTATGGCTCACGCTATTGCCAAACAGGTCTTTGACTCGCTGCGAACCAGTCGGAGTCATGGTCGTCACATGAATGTGCAAGTCTGGGTGGGTCTTCTGTAAGGCATATATCAAAGGGCTCGCTGCGACAGTCTCGCCCACCGACACAGCATGTATCCACAGCACTCCGCCAGATCGATTCAAGGATTCCTGAAATCGCACACGCCCCAGGCGTTCACCAATACGTTTGGCATAGTCAGGTGCTGCAAACGAGCGCCACCACAACCTTAGAAGAATAAAAGGAAGTGCCAGATGGAAGATTATGTTGTAAATGAAACGATACATTGCTGCAGGTGCCTGATAAGCGCGGGTGGCGTTGGGAAATCCGGTATGTAGTCGATATACTTCGACTGTGCTGCGAAATCACCTGAGCCGGGAGCTAAATTAACCAATGTCCCACTCCTATTCAACTGACATCGTCATCTTTGGTGGCGGCATCGGTGGCTTGTGGCTACTCAACCGGCTGCGCAATGAGGGTTATCAGGCATTGCTGGTGGAAACCAGCGCACTCGGCAGTCATCAGACCATCGCCTCACAAGGCATAATTCACGGCGGCCTCAAGTATGCACTAAGTGGCGTACTCACTGGCGCAGCGAATGTGACTGCGAAAATGCCTGCCAGATGGAGAGACTGCATCAATGGCCAGGGTGAAGTGGATCTGCAAGGTGTGGAAATTCTCAGCGAGCACTACTACATGTGGTCGCAGGCTTCATTCCGCTCCAAACTGAAAACATTCTTCGGCAGCAAGAGTCTACAGGGTCGCGTCGAGGCGGTGCCTTCGGAGCACTATCCTGCCGCTTTCACAACAGCCAATGTCAATGGCTCACTCTACCGCTTGCCTGATTTTGTCATTAATACAAGCTCGCTGCTGCGCAAACTGGTCAGTAATTATTCCGAGCATATTGTCCAGATCGACAGCGCTAATGTGGAATTCGATTTTTCAGCTGATGGCAACGCCGAGGCCGTGCATATATCCCATGGCACCGCGCGAGCAACAGTGTCGGCCAGCAGGTTTGTCTTTGCTGCTGGTAAAGGCAACGAGGAACTGATTAAAACAGCCGGGCTGACCACGGCCAAGACACAAAGACGCCCATTGAAGATGGTATATGTGAAAAAAGCAGACCTGCCCCCTATGTATGTGCATTGTATCGGCGAAAACTTCAGCTTGACTCCGGTACTGACTGTGACAACTCACAAATCGGAACAAGACGGTAATACCTGGTATCTGGGTGGCGAACTGGCCGAGAACGGCGTCGGGCTGGATAACGAAACGCAGATCGCCAATGCGAAGGAACTCCTGGCAAGACAATTTCCCTGGATAGACACCGACGGTCAGTGGGGAATTCTTGATGTCGATCGCGCTGAAGCCAATATCAATAACAACTACCGACCTGACGATGCCTGGTTTTGCAGTGAGCACAATGTTCTGGCCGCCTGGCCAACAAAACTTACATTGGCACCTTCATTGGCCGATAAAGTAGTTGACTATCTGCAGGCAGAAAACGTGGCAAAATCCAACGCCAGGCCAGACTCGCTATCAGCATTGGGCTTCACCTTGCCAACCATCGCCACACCGCAATGGGAAAAGCCATGACGGTTCTACAACGCATGCTTGGTAACACCGGGATAGCCGTTTCCACCATTGGGCTCGGAACGGTCAAGTTCGGGCGCAATCAGGAAGTAAAATATCCTGCCAATTTCGCCATTCCTGAAGATGCCCAGATCAAGAGTCTACTGGACCTGACTCGCGACCTTGGTATCAATTTGCTGGACACCGCGCCCGCCTATGGCAGCAGTGAACAGCGTCTGGGCCGACTATTACAGGACAGGCAAGACCGGGTGTTGTGCACCAAAGTTGGTGAGGAGTTCCTTAATGGCAAGTCTGTCTACGATTTCAGTCACGACCATGTGCTGATGAGTATCAACAGAAGCCTGCGATATCTGGCAACTGATTATCTGGACATTGTTCTCATTCATTCCGATGGCCGCGATGAATTCATACTCGAAAATTCAGGCTGCGTGGCCGCCCTGCGAAAGCTCAAGGAAGATGGCAAAATCAGGGCTATAGGCATGTCTACAAAGACCGTAGCTGGCGGGCTGAAGGCCTTGGAACTGCTGGATGTAGTCATGGTGACATACAACCCTTCCATGCCTGATGATCTGAAAGTTATACAGCGTGCCACTGAATTGAACAAAGGGGTGCTCATCAAGAAGGCACTGAACAGTGGGCATGATTGTGTAAACGGCAGTCCGGAAGACAACTTGCGCTTTGCCCTGGCACCTGAAGGAGTGAGTAGTGTGATTGTCGGGACTATCAATGCTGGCCATCTAAAGGCCAACGCAGCCGCTGTCGCGAACATCTAACAATCGCGGTTATTCTTCTACTGCTATTACTCGTCGTCGACCTGCTTCATTTTTTCTACCATTGCAGAAGTAGAGCAGTCATCCAGAAACTCCAGTGCTTTGACTTCACCGCCATAGGATTTTACATATTCTCCGCCGACTACCTGATCTAGAGCATAGTCACCACCCTTGACCAATATATCTGGCTGCAGCAACTTCAACAGAGATTCAGGTGTATCTTCAGCAAAATTTACTACCCAATCAACTGCCTCAAGGCCAGACAGAACAGCCATCCTGCGTTCCACTGGATTAATTGGGCGACCAGACCCCTTTAAGCGACGAACAGAATCATCATCGTTGATAGCAACTATGAGTCTCTGGCCGAGTTCGCGTGCCTTACTCAGATATCCTACATGGCCGGCATGAATAATGTCAAAACAGCCATTGGTGAATACGATTTTTTCACCATGATCTTTAGCATCCTGCACCGCTATTTGCAGTTGCTCTGCAGTCATTACGCCGCGACCGGATTGCTGTTCGGACAGAATTGCGCGGCGCAGCTCAGGCCCGCTGATCGCAGCCGTGCCAAGCTTGCCAACTACCAGGCCGGCGGCCAGGTTTGCCATGGCAGTAGCATCAGCAAGCCCCTCGCCTGCTGCCAGAGAAGCTGCGAGAACCGAGATGACTGTGTCACCGGCACCGGTTACATCAAATACTTCCTGCGCTTTGGCGGGCAGGTGCAGTTCTGGTGAATCCGGGCGAATCAAAGTCATACCGTGCTCACCTCTGGTAATCAGGAGCGCTTGGATCTCCAACTGGCGAATTAATTCAAGACCCTTCTTTACCAGCTCATCTTCATGGACACATTTGCCAACAATGTTCTCAAACTCATTGAGGTTGGGGGTAATAATCGTCGCACCCCAGTAGCGCGAAAAATCACTGCCTTTGGGATCAACAATTACCGGTAGTTTATGTTTGTGGGCGACCTGCAAAATTTTCGACACGTCAGCCAATGCACCTTTGGCATAGTCGGAAAGTACTACTGCCTGCGCATTGGGCAACAACTCTTCTACTTTGCCCTGAATGCCCTCCCTGTCCTGCTCATCGAATTCCTGCTCAAAATCGAGTCTGATGAGTTGCTGGTGCTGACTGATTACCCGCAGCTTGGTGATAGTCGGTTTATCTGCCGATTGCAGGAACTCACAGTAGACTCCTGCTGCGGCAAGGCGTGATGCCAGTTCCCGGCCCGTGTCATCCTGCCCAACAATACCAATGAGCGTCGCGGCGCTACCCAGTGCCGCGATATTGAGCGCGACGTTCCCCGCACCGCCGGGGCGGTCCTCACTATTACCGACCCGCACCACTGGTACCGGCGCTTCGGGCGATATGCGATTTGCAGTGCCATGCCAGTACCTGTCGAGCATCACATCACCCACGACAAGAACCCGAGCTTCCTGGAAGGGTGGCATCTTCAGCTTCATGGCTGGCGCTCCGAACTGACTGTAATTAAAGGGAAAATCATGGCGGGTGATCATATCACAGGGTTTTGCGCCTGTAGATCAGGGACATTCTGTCGGAATATCGCCATTTTTGGGGCAAAAGTGGAATATTCATGATGAATATCGAGTGTTCTCCTGGCAAATGTGGTGAATATGGACCGATTTTTATAGAAATCTGCCCTGATTTCCCAATCGGGCATTAAGCTGCGCATTTGCTACAATTCGCGCCACTACATCACCCATCACGACCGGGCCTCCCTTTGCACACCAAATCGCCTCCTACTAGTCAGAAACCAATACCTCTGCGACAGTTTCTGGGACCACGCTACTGGCCTACCTGGCTGGCTGTCGGACTAATGTGGGTAGTGGCGCATTTACCTTTTTCCTGGCAGATGCGCATTGGCCAGGCCCTCGGGCTGCTGAGCTTTTACGTGGCCAGAGAACGTCGGCATGTATGTGAAGTAAACCTGCAATTGTGCTTCCCTGAACTGTCTGACTCCGAGCGCCACCAGCTTGCCAGGAAAAATTTCATATCCTATGGCATAGGTCTGATTGAAATTGCTATCGCCTGGAATCGCATGCCTCATTCATATGAATCGCGTGTACAAGTCAGTGGTATGAAGCACCTGGATGAGGCACTTGCCCGCGGTAAAGGTGTGCTGCTCGTTTGTGCCCATTTCACCACGATCGAGATGGGCGGCTTTCTTTTTACCCTGCTCAAGCCGTTGGATGTCACTTATCGGCCCAATAAAAATCCGTTGATGCAGGCCCTCATGTTTAATGGTCGCCTGCGTGTTTACAACAAGGTAATCGGACGTGAAGATGTCAGAAGTGCCATACGAAGTCTCAAGACCGGAAATATACTCTGGTACGGACCTGATCAGGATTACGGACCCAAACACTCGGTATTCGTACCATTCTTCGGAGTAGAGGCCGCCACGATTACTGCCACCAGCCGGTTCGCACGTGCCAACGACTCTGCTGTCGTGTTCTATAGCCATTATCGAAATGCCGACAACTCGGGGTATCATCTTGCGTTCAGTCCGGCATTGACAGATTATCCCAGCGCAGATGAAACGCAGGACGCACTGAGAATGAACCAGATAATCGAAACAGCGATTCGCAAGCAACCGGATCAATATCTGTGGTTACACAAGCGCTTCAAGACCCAGGCCGCTGGCAAAGCCGCGAGGCCCTATTAATTGAATACTCTGATTAGTGACAACTGGCTTCGGAAAGATCTGCGCCCCTTCGCAGTCCTGGCCAGCCTGTTCATTTCTTTATATACAATACTGCTGCCCGACAGTCCCAATGATGATGCCTACATCTATATAAGAACGGCAGAGATCGTATTGGATCAGGGTATCGGTGCAGCGTTCGAGCACTATTCGTGGGCCACTTATTCGATATTGATCGCGGCACTGGGCAGCATCGGTATCGATCTTTTTCTGGCTGCTCACATAATAAATGCAGCGTTTTACGCGCTATTGGTCTATGTATTTCTCAGCATCGTGCGGGAAATTACGAATGACGAAATGATCAATGCGCTGGCAGTGCTTTGCGTGCTGCTCTACCCCGAGCTTAACGAACTGCGTTACCTGATTATTCGAGATGTTGGTTATTGGACTTTCAGCTTGCTGGCCATCTATCTCTTCATGCGCTACCTGGATACTGCACGCTGGCAAACCGCTGTGGCTTACACGCTGTCGTTCCTCTTTGCAGCAACCATGCGACCGGAAGCACTGATCTATATGCTGTTGCTGCCCCTGACCTTGTTTCTGCTGCAAGTACAATCACGTAATACCTTGTTAGTCAGAATTTACAGTGTGGTATGCGCACTCGGTATCGCGGCACTACTGATCCTCGGCATGGTCGGAGTAAACATCATCAGCCTCTTTGCCAGCTTCGTCGCCTCTTATGTGCCTTTTCTCCAGACTCTAATCAACCCTGACCCGGCGGAAGAAGCATTGATTGCTTCGGTGTTATTCGGTGAATATGCCGGCGGATATTCTGATGAGTACATCGTGGCATTCTTTGCCACGGGGTTGTTGGCGATACTTTTCGGGAATGTTTTTAATGCAATCGGCTGGCCGTATTTCCTGCTCCTGATTGCCGGTGTCTGGCGTCGCATGTTGCTGATTCCACGGACGTATTTCGTAGTGCTTTTATGGATTGTCATTCTCAATCTGTTGATTCTGTTTGTTTTTCTTTTTGTAACGCGGTACCTGACTTCACGCTATGCAATGCTGATGAGTTTGGTATTGCTCGCCTTCGTGCCAGTAATCCTGGCAGAGATGTTGCGACGCGTATCTGATGCGCGCAAACAGTTGCTGCGTAATAGCCTGGTCGTATTGTTTGTATATTGTACCGTTGATGCCTTTATCAGTTTTGGTGATTCCAAGGACTATGTATTCGAAGCCGCCGATTGGATCACTGCCAATACAACTGTATCGACTACGCTAATCACCAACAATCATGCCATCGCCTATAAGTCAGGCCGGGTGGAAGAATACGATTATATTCCCCGTTATATTGGACGCGATCAGATCGCAGAGTCACAACGCGGTGACATCATCGCTCTGGAGTGGAGTGTTGAAATGGAGGGGGCATTCCGTTTCGGAGTGACCAACGGGCAGATTGAATTACTGCAAACCTTTGCAGACGAAGATAATAACCGGGTAGAAATTTACCGCCGACTTTAGGAAGGCCTACCAGTCTTTCGGCTCTTCTCTCTTGGTCACGAGAATATCTTCAAGAATTAAATAATTCAGATCCGTGCCCATAAATACATCGACTGCATGTTCTGGTGTGCAGGCTAGCGCTTCACCGGGCCGACTCAATGTGGTGTTGATTAACATGGGGTGGCCGGTGAGCTTTTCGAATTCGACCAGCAGCTTGTGAAAATCAGCATTACTGTCCGGATCTACAATCTGTGCGCGTGTACACCCATCGATATAAGTGGCCGACGGATACCGATCCTGATAAGTCTTGCTTACTGCCTCATTGACGCACATGTACTGATCTCTGTACTCCTCCTCCAGTAATTCAGGCGCAGCTGAAGCCAGAATACTTGGAGAAAACGTGCGCCAGCGTTCACGAAACTTGACCAGTGTATTGATCTTTTCCACAACCCCTTCCTGTGCCGGGTTAGCCAGGATACAACGATGACCCAGAGCACGTGGACCGAATTCCATGCGGCCCCGGTACCAGCCCAGCAATTCCCCCGCCGCCAGTAATTGGGCGCCTCGCTCATGGGGATTGCTTAATTCTTCCCACTGGGGCTTGTCCCGGTGCCGTTTACAGGCATCAATATAATCAAGGCGACTGAATTTGGGCCCCAAGAAAAAATGCTTAACCGGCTTCAACGGAGTTTCGCTTTGCTGGCGCGCAGCATAGGTCGCCGCACCAATAGCAGTACCCGAATCACTACAACCCGGATGCACGATAAGTTCTTTGACTTCAGGCATGTGGTTCAAGCGCTGATTTAGCCGAATGTTCATGGAACCCGTACCCGCAACAGCAAGGCGGCCGGTTTCGGCGAGAATGTCACCCAGGTAATGCCGAACCATCTTCTCGGCGATGTCTTCATATAACTTTTGAATTGCTGCGGCGTAATGAACGTAGGGGTCATCTTCCAGGTGCCCCACGCGGCGCGGACCGAGCATATCAACCAGTTTCTTGCTGAAATAATGCCCTTTTGATTTCGCCTTGTAACGCCTTAGTCCCACTGTACCGATCAGGCGATTGTTAACCCTGAAATCTTTACCATTGCAAGAAGCCAGCGAAGACAGATCATACTTGTCCGGGTCACCGAAAGGCGCAATCCCCATCACCCTGAATTCGCCATCAAGAATTTCAAATCCCAGATAGTCGGTCAGCGCCGCATACATCCCGCAGAGTGAGTCAGGGTTATAGAAACGTTTGATCTTGACGATCTTGCCGTTGTGACCATAGCCCAAAAATATACTGGCATATTCGCCTTTGGAGTCGTTACAGAAGATCGCTGTTTTCTCCGCCGGTTCGTTCACGTGATAGCAACTGCTGGCATGGGCGAGTTGGTGCTCCACAGGAATCAGCTTGATGCTCGACATGGGAATATGCAGCTTTTCCAACAGACCGCTGAGGTCCTTCAGGTAGCGTCGATAACGCCGATTGCCATTGAACAAGCCATCCAGACTTCGATCAGGCGCATACCAGTGACGATAAGCGTAATGCCAGCGAGCACGACTGAATAACGATATTGGGGCGAACGGTATGGCGACCTGGTCGACCTGTGACGGGCGAATTCCGGCAATTCGCAGGCAGGTGCGCGCAGCGTGATAAGGCTGTTCATTTTTGGCATGGCGCCGGCGCAGAACGCGCTCTTCTTCCATGGCAGCAACCAGTTCCCCGTCGACAATCAATGCTGCCGCTGGATCATGTCCAATTGCGCCTGCCAGACCGAGAGTAATCACTGAGAGATACCTGGCTTGTGAGTTTTCAGATTGACTATCATACGCTCTACCGCGTCTTCATAGCGTGTACCGAGAAAGTTTTTTTGCAGGCGCATCAGATCTTTTAGATACGCCCTGGCGAACGTCGCTGGCTGCTGATGTCGCTTCATGCTATCCAGATCCAGCACATACAGGCAGCCATCACTGAAAATAAAATTGCTGGCTTTCATATCTCCGTGACTGATCAAGTATGTGGCGAAGGTAGTCAGGTACTGTTGCAACTGGGCCAAAGCATGCATTACTTCATCGCCATTGTCTGCTTCTATCAATTCGGCCAGCGTCGGACCTGCAATTTGTTCCCCCAGGAAGAATGCGCGTCGACGCATGACTCCCAGTATCCTCTCCTCCATCAGCAAGTAGGGATGCGATGTAGATATACCAAGCATTTCCAGTACCGCAGCATTGCGCCAGCTATGGTGTGCACGGGAGGGCCGAAACAGGCGCTTGATGCCATGCCATTTATTCTTGATATTGTAACGCTTGAGAACATAGGAGGTCTCGTCCAGTTCAATACGAGATACAGTTGAGGAATTGCCAGGCTTGATGACAGAATCCTCATCGATGAATTCATCCGGATTACGCACAAATCGTTCCACCGCAGCGGAATGAATAGCGCGATCATAAACAAGAAAGCGGGTTCGGGTCTTTAAGCAGCAATGTGCAGTAGTCGAGCGAAACAGCTTGTTCTCCAGAACCTTTAAACGCCTTGTGCGTGCCTGGACGACTCTTTGCAGAAATTCTTCACGATTAACTGCCGCCACTCCGGTATTCGTTACATATTCGTCCAGCAGTATTGGTATCTGTGTATCCATATCTACAGTCAGCTGGGCAAAAAACAGTGCCAGATTATTCAACCGTGTGTCCAGTCCCAGGGAGCCATCACTTTGACCAATATCCCCACCATCGAGTAAATACACCCGACCGTCTTGCAACATGAAATTACCCAGATGTATGTCTTTTTGCCAAAGTCCTGCGTCGTGACTGCGCGCGATAATCTGTACAACCTGGCTCAGCACTGAGAGGCACTGCTCGTCATCCACGGCAGTTTCGATCAGGTGACGCAGGCCTTCACCATTTTCCAGATATTCGATGAGCAAGACTCCGCACTCTGCCGCATCTGAATCGATTGACTCGATGAGCCGGGGGGTACTGATGCCGGCCTCCATGATGACCTGTATTCCCTGCTTATCGCGGCTGCATTTGCGCTGCCAGCTACCAGGCTGGAAGAAAAGCTTGGCAATGATTCTATTGCCCTGCCAGTGTGCCAGCCCAGTCAGGCGCCGACCCGGAACTAACCGTAATATGGATTCAAAGCGGATGTCATGTACCGCGCCTGCGTCTTGAATACATAAGTTGAACGGCACAGGGATATGACGCCCGGAAGAACTTAAGTCTCCCGGCTTGAGCTGCACCAGATTGCTGTCAGTGTTACTCAAAAGCCGGCCCCTCTTTGTCCATGATCGCCTGAGCTCGTCGTTCGACTTTGGCCCAGAACTGTTTCCTTTCAGCCAGGCTCTGTCGTAACGGTGTGTTGTCATAGATTCGGATAAATCGAAACAGGTCGCGGCGCGTGAGGCCGATAGTCATGGCGGAATAATATAAACCCCCAAGATCTTTTATCTTCCAGCGTGCGCGCAAGTGAGACTGGCAAATTGCGCGGTGCAGATCTATCAGGGGAAGTTCGAATGGCGCGGTAAGGTCGGCACCCGCTTGAATATGAAAATGACACAGGTAGTAATCCCGATGACAAATCCCGTTGGTATGTATTGCGCGGCTGATCTGGGCCAGCTTTTGGAGCAAACGCAATTTATGTGTGAAGTGCGGTGCACTGCGGCCCCAGTTGCGGCAATAGTCTTCAAGGCTTACCGTACCAGTAAGCTCCTCAGTGATAATAAACGACTGCTTGTTTACCGGATTCCAGCCGCGCTCTCCATATGCCACCTGTTGCATGGTATCCACACCAATATCATGCAGTTTCTGGATCGCTCGCCATTCATTGCGCGCCCCAAATACCGGTACGCGCAATTGCAACAGATTTTTTAACGCTTCACGCCAGCCGATACCGGAATGTAATTTGACGAAATAGCTACTCTCATTCAGCTGAAACTGAAATGTTTTACGGCCTTCCTTGTGACGGTATATTTTTCCTTCAATACTACCCAACACGTCGTAGGGGTCGCGACCTGCAAAGAACTCACTAAAGTCGGAATTCAGATATAGCATGATTCAGGCGCTCACCCTTCCCGCGGAAGCCATGTTCTCAATCAGATCGGTGGCAGCTTCTGCCAGCCGATACAGTTCGTCCTGTTTGCCATACTCCAGCCCATTGGCCGACCAGGGCGCATCATCAAGGCGGGCCAACATGTCTGCAAGGTGTTTATTAAGTTCGTTCTGTGAAAAAGGCTCCGGGCATACTTTGCCAGACCCGGCCTGCTCAATATGAAAAGCATAGCCGCAGGTTTGCGTTGTGAGCACCGGCAATCCGGCAATCGTAGCTTCCAGCAAAACGTAGCCAGCACTCTCTCTGTAGGCTGGATGAAGCAACAGATCGGCGCCCGCCAGAAACCGTGGTATGTCATCCTGACCCGGCAATATTGTCACTCTTTCGGCGATGCCGAGTTTGCGGGCCAGTTTCAGAAATCTCGCTGGTTTATCCTGGCCAATAAGCAGATATCTGCAACGCACGCGCAGTGAGTCAGGTAATGCGGCGACTGCCTGCAGAGACCGATCCACGCCCTTCACCTTGAAACCTGATCCTATCTGCAATATCAATAAATCCTCATCACCCAGTCCCAGGGCCTGCCTGACACTGCGCCTGTGAGAACTATCATCCACAGATACCATGCGATCTCGGGAAATACCGGGAGGCATTTCATGCAAACGCGATTCACAATTGGGATAATAGGTCAAAAATGCGCGTCTCTGTTGCGGAGACAGGATCATTACCTCGGTATTGCTGCTCAATCCGAATACAGCCTCTTCATAGGCTCTGAAGTGTCGGTAACGGCCCGTGAATCGATAATAGGCACCCCTCTCTATGCGGGATTTTTCTTCGAAGCAGGGATCGGCGGCAAAATACAGGTCCAGTAAAGGCATCTTGTTGAATCCGATTACCAGGTCGGGCCGGTTATCCTGCAGTGCTGTCGTCATCCAGTTCGTAAAGTGCTGGTAGAGACGTGGCCGTGTCATACCCTTTGCAGGTACTTTGATCACGTTGATGCCGTCAGGTTTCGCCCCCTGCCAGCCAAGGCAATACGCATCAATTTCGTGCCCGCGACGCAGGCATTCGTTGACGATATTAAGAAAGTCTCTTTGTTGCCCACCGTAGGGAAAATAGGAATAGATGAGGAAGCCCAGTCGCATAGGATGCTCTACGGTTGTTGCAGCAATTTTTGGAACTGTTGCCACACCAGTTCAGGCTTGTGAGTCGCAAAACAGGGTGGTATGACCGGAAAATCCTTACCATCATAAGTATCGGTAATACCGGGCCCGGTGTACCCACAGGTTTTCTTTACGCAGGGCGCACAGTGCAAGTCAGAGTTAAGATGAAGCTGATTTGGCCCATATGTTCCGGAGAGTTTCGGGTCTGTAGACCCATAGAGCGACACTGCGGGTTTGGCGAGGGCGGCCGCCAGGTGGCCGAGCCCTGTATCGACAGCGATCACTCCTGCAGACTCGCTGATGTAGCCGGCCAGTCCAGTCAGTGATTGCTTGTCCAGTACGCTAACATGTTGATTGTCAGCAGCGATATAGCCGGCACGACTGCGCTCCTCTTCAGACCCCCATGGGATCAATACATGGTACCCTGACTCAGTGGCAATATGTGCGAGGTGGCGCCAATATGATTTTGGCCAGTGCTTGGTTGCCCAGGTTGTACCGTGCAGGAAAACAATTGTTGGGCGATTCGTTTGCAATGAGGTAGATGCATTGGTTTGAAATTTTATGCCGTAGTTAACTCGAGATTTGTCATAGCGATAATTAAGTGAGCGAGCAAATAACTGACGCACACGTTCGACGGCATGATCAGTCCATGGCACTGAATACATTTTGTTATAGAACAATGTGGCGAGTGGTTCCCTGATAGTTGTATTACTTAGCCCGATTGTGAGACCACGCGAAATACGACTGATGATGCCGCTTTTGATGAGTCCCTGGGCGTCAATTACCAAATCGTAATGTTCGGCCTGCAAGGATTGCTTGAAGTCGCCAAATTCACTGGTTCTCCAGGTTTTTAACAAATTACGGCGCCAGCGCCGAAACGCCACCGGAATTACCTTGTCTACGGCCGGGTGCCAGGCAGGCACTTCTACGAAATTTTCTTCAACTACCCAATCAAACACAACGTCATTGTTGGCAAGACTGGCATCGGTGACTGCTGGCAGGGTATGAATGATATCCCCGAGTGATGAGACTTTAACGATTAAAATTCGCACACGGAGTTCCCTATTTGTTTGCGGCGACGAGTATTTCTATCGCCTCTACCGCCTGTTCAGGTCGTATCTCAGTCAGGCAGCGCAGATGACCAAGTGGACACTCGCGCTCAAAACACGGCCGACATTCTATATCTGTGGCGAGTAATTTTACCCTCTCGGTCAATGGCGGTGTAAAGTCTGACGTGGTTGAGCCATACAGCGCAACAATGGGGCGCTCCAGAGCCGCCGCAATATGCATGAGGCCGGAATCGTTGGTTATTACCACACTACTTAGTGAAAGTAGATCAATGGCTTGAGCCAGACTCGTGCGCCCCGTCAGATCATGCATTTGTTCTGCCAGAGTAGGATCGACGGCGCCAGTGATCACCGCCGCAGTGTTGCTGTCATTGGCTGAACCGAAAACCCATACCTGCCAACCGGCAGCAAGTTTTTCATTGCAAACTGTGGCGAAATACTCCGCGGGCCATTGCTTTGAGGGCCCATACTCGGCACCCGGGCAGATTGCCAGCACAGGGCGCTCGAGCTGCAATCCCAGATCGGACAGCGTTGATTGCACCACAGCTTCGTCTGTACTCAATCGTGGGCGCGGTAAATCAGCCGTCAAGGACCTGCCAGGGGTATATGCCAGTGCGGCGAAGCGCTGCACCATCAGTGGATATTCTTGCTTGTCCAATTTGCGCACATCGGTAAGCAAGGGCCAGCGCTTCTCGCCCAACCAGCCGGTGCGTACCGGAATATTGGCATAGAACGGAATTAATGCTGACTTAAAAGAATTGGGTAGAACAATTGCCCGTGTATAAGCGTTTTCGCGCAGGGACTTGCCGAGCTTGCGTCGCTGCCACCATTTGAATTCACCGTGATTGAAGGGCAGCTCCAGCCCGTTTGTCACCTCATCCATGCGTGCCACAAGGGGCAAGGCCCAAACGGGCGCCATGACATCGATTCGACAGGATGGAAATTCTTCCTGCAAGCAACGAAACAGCGTCTGCGCCATCACCATGTCACCAACCCAGGAAGGACCGATGATCAAGATGCTTTCCCCAGGGGCGTTTACTGCGTGCTCCATTCTACTCTCGGATAGATCAAATCATTATTCTCAGGTCTGCAAGCATATATCGGCAGACAACTGATGTATTGCCAGATAAATGTACAACCGGCGAGGCTATGAAGGAAACCAGTGAATGTTAAGAGTTGTTGGTATCAGGTGCCACTCTGAGCACTTCGTTGACTGTGGTGGTTCCTGCTGCCACTTTTTGTGCGCCGCTTAAACGCAAACTTAACATGCCTTCCTTATATGCCTGCTTGCGCAATGCAGGCAGGTCATCCTTGTTATCGGCAAATTGCTGCAGGGTTTCTGTAAAAGGCATGACTTCATAAATACCCTGGCGCCCCATGAACCCGGTTTCCCGGCATTCCAGGCAACCCTTGCTATGCGCTGCATTAGTGGGAAGTTTCACCTTCCAGGGGTTTGTGAGTGGTTCCCACACATCGGATTCAATCTTACAGGGCTGTTTGCAATGGGGACACAGCACACGCACCAGACGCTGCGCCATGATACCGATTACCGTGGCCTTGATCAGGTAAGACGGCACTCCCAGTTCCAGTAAACGTGTAATAGCTGACGGCGCATCATTGGTGTGCAGCGTCGTGAATACCAGATGTCCGGTTAATGCGGCTTGTATCGCCATTTCAGCAGTGGCGAGATCCCTGACCTCACCAATCATGATGATATCCGGATCCTGTCGCAACAAGGCTTTCACACCGTCGGCGAAACTCAGCCCTATATTTTCTTGTACCTGCATCTGGTTAAAACTGTCTTCGACTATCTCTATCGGGTCCTCGATAGTACAGACATTGACCTCGTCCGTGGCAAGTGACTTGAGAGTTGAATAAAGGGTTGTGGTTTTACCGGAACCGGTAGGACCCGTGATGATAACGATGCCATGATTATTGCCGATAATTTTGTTCCAGCGCTGCAAATCTTCGTTAATCAGACCCAGCGCCTCGAATGGTTTGAGTAGTACTTCCGGGTCGAAGATGCGCATCACCAACTTTTCGCCAAATGCAGTCGGTAAAGTCGACAAGCGGAGTTCGACTTCTTCGCCAGTAGGGCTCTTGGTTTTGACTCGTCCATCTTGTGGCTTACGTTTTTCCGCCACATTCATCCTGCCCAGGATTTTAAGCCTGCTCGTCACTGCCGCCATTACCTGCATGGGCAATGAGTAAACTGTGTAGAGCACGCCATCGATACGAAAACGGATATTGCCCTGTTCTCGCCTTGGCTCTATATGAATATCACTGGCGCGTTGTTCGAATGCATACTGTAGCAACCAGTCCACAACCCGAACTATGTGATGATCATTTGCTTCTGGATCCTTGATGTTCCCCAGTTCCAGCATCTGCTCCAGATTGCTGATGCCCTTGGCTGGTGTGCCACCTTGTTGAGCACGGTGAATTGAACTGGACAAACTATAAAATTCAGTGGTGAGGCGTTTGATGTCGATTGGGTTTGAAACGACCCGCTTGATTCTTTTTTGCGTGACATGCGCAAGATCTGATTCCCAGGAATCAATGTAGGGCTCTGCACTGGTAATTGTGACTTCATCCGCCTTTACTTCCACAGCAAGAATGTGATGACGTTGAGTAAACGCATAAGACATTACCTGGGTAATACCAGGCACATCTATTTTAAGTGGATCAATGCGAAAGTAAGGCTGACCACATTGTTCACTGAGAACCATGGTCAACGATTCGATATCCAGCTTCTTGCCAGGGGATTTCTGGTCGTCAAGGCCTTGTTCTGCCAAATACACCAGCACATTCTTCTTGCGGTCATCTGCCGAGCGGCGATTGGCTATCGCTGCCTCTGCGTCAGCCGCTGACACGCGACCACTGGCAATCAACCCATCCAGGAAAACCTTGATATCGAGCAATTCCCTGCGCTGTGCGCCAGTACTCGATGGGGCCTTGGCTGTACTCATAATTGACTCGTGAATGTGTTTATTTTCAGATAGTTACCCAAGTGTATACCCCTGATTCTGAAAAACAAACATCGCTACCTCATTCTGTGAACCGGGAATCAGTCTGCTCGCGTGGAAGTAAAGGCTGGAAAATCGAACGTAGTAATCCTATTCGATCACTTTGATCCACTCTCCGGCCTCGGGCGTGCCAGTGGGATAGTAGCCATTCAGCAGACGCAGAGTTTCTTCGGCGTAGTTGGCTATAGGGGACTGCTGGGCAATCACGGCGAAATCGAAATGCTCACTGGCGCGCACATAGCGTATCCGCCGTTGCGTGCCTGAATTGGTTTCGCCACGCTGAATGGCGCGAAAGGTACGAATGGAATCGAGTAACATACTGTCGATTTCATCAACAGCACTGGCGTTGGCAATCTCGCCATGAAAAGTGAAAACCCGCGGACCAAAGTAAATTGCTGCTACACGTACAGGATTGCCGGTCTCGAGAGAAATAGCTATGCCCGTATGGCCTAGCAGGCGATATTGGGACAGGGCTTCTGACTTCTGCAGGTTAGAGATACCCATTTTGTCCCGGATAAATACTCTGGGCTCTATATTGTCCTGGATGCGTTGCGCTTCAATTCGAATCGAACCTGCATTTGGCGATGACGCTGTGACAGTGGTTGTGGTCTCGCTGATTTCCCACTCATCCGGGAATACTACAGTGTAGCCCAATAGATTCTGGTAGTAACGATTGCGCGCATCCTGATTCTGCGAATTCGAACTGGCGCCTACAATCAAACCGTCAATAGCTTCACGAAATGCGGTGTTATCCGTTTGGGTGATTTCAGTATCGACCAGTTCAGCCACGTTAGCGATGGCTTGCTGCAAGCGCGTGTCATTGCGCGGGTGTGTAGCAAACAAGCCATGGTAGCCACCGGAGTTATTCGTGATGCGGCGATTAAAATCTTCCTGGTTTTTTAAAACACTAATCACATCAATCACTGATTGGGGGTCATAGCCTGCTTTGGCCACGTACTCGGCTCCCAGACTGTCTGCTTCCAGCTCATGTTCTCGGCCAAATCCGCTTAAACCAGTCTGTGCCCAGATGGAAGCGACATCGCTGATCTGGGATCCCACGTATCCACTGCCTGTGGCAACGGCAGTGACGAAACCACCAACTGTGGCAGCAGTGCGTGCCAGGGCGCCACGCGCTTGCTGCTGCACAGCATGCCGAGCGGTGATATGACCAATCTCATGGGCAAGCACTGCAGCCAGATCGGCTTCCGAATTCATGAATGTAAGCAATCCACGATTCACATACACATAACCACCCGGAAGTGCAAATGCATTAATCTCCGGGCTGTCGATAATGTAAAACTGGTATTCCAGGTCAGGTCTGTGGCTAACCTCAGCCATCTTGTTGCCAACTTCCCGAACATAGGCGAGCAGTTCTTCGTCTTCAAACAGTGGCATGCTGCTCAGCACTTTCTCATGTTCTTCCTGGCCGATTTCCTTTTCCCGGCTTTCAGACATCAATACCAGATTGGCACCACCGGTGGCAGGGTTTACAGCGCAGGAAACAATAAGCGGCAGGGCCATCATTAGCGCCGCCACTCTCAGAAAGGAGTTGATATTAACTACCAAGTACATGGTGCCACCTGTCATTCTTTATGGGTAGCAAGCAGTCAGATTAGCTACCGTTCACAAAATTCTTTAGTTGAGCGCCTAGTCGACTGCAGGCGTTAGCCTCTACTCGCGCTATCAGCGGAATTGGTATTACTATGGCAGGCAGATAGGATTGTCCGGTTGCATCTGTACTGATAGTGCCCACTGAAGACAATGAGCCTACATCCCAGATACGTGCGTCAAAATTGGCGTCGTCTTCCCAGGAGCCGAAGCCAAAACAGCCACCACCACCTGGGCCTATGGTGCAGGAAATTGATCCGGCACGATCAGTTGTCTCAGTAAAACCATCGACCCAGATGATGTACCGAATACCGAAATCGTTTATTTTACTTGCCACCACATCCTCTGCCATCAGACGCTCAAGATCGCGTGTACGTAATGGCGCCGTGCGCGGCTCAAACCATGGAAACATGGCATCAATAAATTCTTGTTCCGGAATTACGTCAATACCATCCTGACCACGGGTAATATGATCCCCCACACAACTGACAAAATCGGAATCAGTCTCATAGTCACTGGCCTGACGGCGCCCGAGAATAACGACTGATTCTTCGCTGGTAATACCTGTTTCACCCTGACGAAATTCATCGACGGTGGTGCTGGTGCACGCACCTAACAGACCCGCCAGTAAAGTCAGGCCCGCCAGTATCAGTTTATTTGTAATAACGTTATCCGCGTTCATTTGTTACCTCACAAGCTCTCGCTTACAGGGTGTTTAACCAGTCGCGCACTTCCGGCACCTGGGTGAAACTCAGGGAAAAGCTCGATGCCAGATCACGCAGTGCTACTACCGCAGCTTCGTTGATCGACGCCTCTACTGACTGAAATGTTTCCTGGGGCGTTTTGCCGTATGACGTCACTACCCAATCGGCAATGTAGTCACCTTCGGCAGATAGCAGACGCATGTTGTATTTGATCCAGACTTCGAAGACATCGAGTTTGGTTTTGGCAGGCAGTGCCAATTGAAACTCTTCGATTGCTGGCGCAAAGACTGCGTCTACACTCATTCTACTGGCCTGATCCATGGACTCTATACGAACCACCTGTTCAAACATAGCCGGCAGGATGGCATCGAATAAATCCATGTGTGACAGGCCACTTTCAATATTGTACTCCTCCTTCCCGGTTTCCGAATACTCTATATAGGCAAAGTTGCGCAGAGCATCGTCGTAGTAGACCGCTATGGAAAGGGGTAGCTTGTTAATATTCGGCGTCGGGTAATTCCCCTCAATAACGACATTGCTTACACCACAGGCAGACAACAGCCCTGCCAGTATGGCGCTGGCCAGAACCCTGGCCCGCAGGCTTGTCATTAATCTTGTTGCTGTCTGCATGATTGTCACTATCTGCCTAAAGTCTCTTGATCACCAGTTCTTTCTTGACTCTGTATTGCTTAAACTTACGTTACTTTAACGATAATCGTTCAGCCCTACGAATGTACCACCATTTCGCTGCGTCATCTCGCGCATTAGCGTGGAATAGCGGTAAACGCTCTGCTGGAATCGACTAGGACCGGCGAAAATGGTTGGAAAGCCAATACCGTGGATGCGTACCAGCCGATTCCCTTCTGCGTCTTCCACATTTATGCGATCTATAGTCTGTAATACGTTCTGAATAGACCCGCCAGGCTGGAAATCGTCCCCCAGAACGTAAATACTAATTTTCTTGTCAGGGGAATAAAAGGTATTTATAGCGCGTGTCACACCTTCTACAGGGCTACTGTTACTGTAAGGATTCCAGGTTCGCAATGTGGAAATAATCTGGCTACGCCGACCGGGTGTGTCCGGTATCCAGTCGCCACGATAAGAATCGAACATGTAATCGCCCATGTCATTCATGACCTGTATCCCTTTGACTTCAGGATACACATTCAGGGTATCGTTGATTACGCCGAGCATTTTGTTCCAGCTCGGGTTGTTGTACATACTGCCAGATGTATCGATCACAAAAATAATGTACTCACTGTCCACCGGCACGCCACCTATGGCATTGTTGTCAGGTGCGACTGTGTCGGCCAACAGGCGTTGCATTTCCTCGGTCAGAGTCTGGCGCGCTATGGTCAGACGGCCAATCTCATCAGTAATTTCATCCGATAGTTGGTCAGACGTTCGGTAGCGCCCTTCAATATTCTCCAGGTCGCGCCGCAATCGGGCGACACGTTCGGTAACTGCAGATAACTGCTCATGTTTGGCATTTAGCTCACGATTGAGAATGGTAGTTTCACCGCGAATCTCAAATAGCTGTTCCTGCAGCTCCAGCACAGTGGCTTCCTGAGGCACCTCTGAAACTTCAATCGTGGTTGGTGCAGTGGGTTTGGCAATCATGAGCAGGATAATCATGGCACCAAAGCCACAGGAGGCCACGTCCAGGAAAGACACGGTAAATGATTCAGATTCTCGGTTCTTGCGTTTCATCTGTTACGCTATGCTCTACTACGGCCAGTCCTTCGATGGTGTCAGGAACGAACCTTGCGAAAACTGGGCCAACTGCCAATAGGCTGCAGCCGCGCTTGGGTCTCCTTCCAGTGGCATCAGGATAATATTGACCGGAATACCTTCCGGTAATTGTTCAACGGCATCTTCAAACAACTCCATTCGGCGACCTGGAGTTACCAGCCCGCTGCCGTTGCCGTCTCCACTGAGCGTCGGTAATCCATCGGTGATGAGAAAAATATTGTCTGGCGGCGGTGTCATTTGCGCGGCCATGCGAAATACCCGTTCAAGATTAGTGCCATTATTGGGCACTATGGTCTTGGTATTCTCTATGGCGGCATTCAATTGGTCACGATCGGCCACTTCCAGCCAGCGATTGTCGGTACCTTCCAGCACTGGTTCGACATCATTGGAAAAGTGCATGAGCTGATACCGACTGGTAATAGGTAGCTGGGTGCTGATCCAGTCCACGGTGCGGATAACGCGTTGCCACTTGGGCGCCTGCAACTTCTGGCTATCACCCATATTGCGAGTACGCAGGATGTTTACCAGGGTGCTATCCAGCATACTCGTCGAGCTGTCCATCAAAATAAGAATGCGTTGGCCACCCAGGAATAAACCGGAAAGATACTGGCGATTACCATCCCCAAGAAACTGGCGCACGCTATCACCTTCAGATTCCAGAGCAGTAGCCTGTAACCTGAGCAATTCTTCCTCCAGTGATTCCACATCGGCACGCAATCTGGCGACATCTTCTTCTGTTGCCATGCTGGAACCCTCCAGCGCTGCCAGCTCCTGCAGAAAAGTATCGATCTGTTGCTGTATTTGCCGTGCCAGTCCCTGTGCCTCTACCACTTCAAAACTGACATCCGAAAGCGTGTTGCGAATTTGTACTAACCCGCGCTCCCCTTCCTGCACCTCCTGTTCCAGCAAATCAATCTCTGCAGTCAGGCTTGGATCTGTTTCGACGAGTGCGTCGGTGACATTGTGGTCAAGAATCAGGAATATCAGGATCACTGCGCCAAAACCACAGAACATGACATCCAGAAACGCCAGCCCCAGTGGATTTACTTTTCTGCGTGTTGCCTTATTGGCCATCACTCACCTGAATTAATTGAATAGGGTCGGCATCCGCATCGAACTGAATGCGATCGCCGAGCTGTAGCGGTTGCCTACCCTGTTTGGGACACTCATTCAGCAGAAAGTCCTGCTGGCGGGGCTCAATATAAACTTGCCCGCCTTCGCGAAAGATACGACCCAGTTCATCTGGCGCTTCACTATCAATATAGAGCGCACCGGTTTTGCGGCTACCATTCACCAGGCTCGCGGGCAGCAAGCTGATATCACCCAGTCGAACTGCGCGATTGCCATACAATACATGAGTTGGTGCCGCAGACTTCCCGGTCGCAGAAACGGGTGAAGCGGCATGGGCAAGAGAATTCACAAGATGAATGCTCCCGGCTGCACTACGGATTTCAGTCAATCGAGAGATGCAGGTCCGGTGAATTGCATCCTCTGCTACAACCTGTGGTTGCAAACTGGCCAGCGCGACACTCAAGCCAGGTAACATCATCAGTGACGGGCTCACAAAAAGCTGCACATCTTCATCAGTGGCAACGCTCTGAATCTGTTGCTGCAATTTCTGGTATTGCGGCCGTAATAATTCGAGTATGTCTTCCCGTGGCAGTTTTGCAGTGTGCACTGCGGTCGCAGTTTTTAGTTCCAGTATCAGACTGGCATTGTCCGCTTCACTTTGCGCCAGCCAGACCGGTAGTTGGTTATAGAGCTGCTGTTCAGATTCGGCATTATGCTGGGGATTAAAACGACATTGCTGGATGAACTGTTCGGTTACCAGATTCATCAGCATGTTCATCAGATTCTGGCTGCCCAATGCGGGCACCTGCACGGCATTGTCAACATGCAGTTTGGCGTCTCGCACACTGAGTCGCGACAACAGCGTCTGATGTAACTGTAGATCGGCATAGATCACGTTTGCCGATTCAACCTGCTCTGCCACCGCCGCCAGCGCCGAATCGACTACACCGACGGCTTCGAATGGAGTTTGCCGGGTCAGTCCCAACAGAATTGCCAACTGTTGGCGGGTGAAGTTGCCCGGTACTGCATACACCACTTCATCCGATATCCCTGCACTGTCTGCCAGATGTTGCAGGTGGGCGTAGGCAATATCTGCATAATGGCGCACGCTATTCGCATGATTAAGTGGCTCCATACTCAGATCATGCCAGTACTTGTTATAACTGGATGTGGGGTGCATCCGTGCCTGGCGCTCGGCTTCCTCACCAAGCACGAGTTCCTTACCCGAAGCCAGTGCAAACCCCGGGCTGGAAAAAATTAATCCGGAATCGTTACCGACCTTTATCGCGCGATCGTTTAATTCGATCACAGTGAGACTCATGCGTTCTCAACCCCCTGCAATGAATTCGTATCTCTGGGCGCTGATTTGTTATTGTCTCCGGGTACCTGCAAGTGTCGGGTCAGGCGTTCATCGCAATAGTTCTGGCAATCCAGCACGAGTCTGTCCTGTAGTAACTGTAGCTGGTGCAGAAGGAACATCAGAAAAATACTGACTACCAGGGCAACAAATGTAGAATTAAATGCCACACCCAGGCTGACGGTTACCCCGACAATATCACCCGACACTGCCTGATAAGCCTGGCCCAGTGCTGTACCGATACCACGTACTGTGCCCAAAAATCCAATGGATGGAATTGCCCAGGCAATGTAACGCACGATGGTTAATTCCGTTTCCATACGATCGGCTTCGTTTTCACAGGTTGTTTTAATGGTCGTGGAAACATCTTGGATACTGCGCGTAGTCTGGAATCGATGCAGCCCTGCCAATAACGCGCGCGGCAATAAATAGGCCTTTTCTGTTTCCGAGAGTGCCTGAACTGGCCGCGCGTAATTACGTGCATCCTCTGGCAAAATACTCATTCCATCATTTACCTGCACCAGATTACGCTCCAGTAATTTTCGTTCGCGGAGCACCTGCTGTGTTTTCATCCCGATAATGGACATCGCCCATAACAGAAGGATGATGCAGGTTTCCTGCTCGAAATCCCGCAAGATTATATAAACTGACCGTTCCGGAACAAAATTCTCATCTGTTTCCTGCAGCAGGTTCTGTTGTTCCTGAATCAGCTCTGCGTTGGGTCTGATCAAGGTGACATACGTTGCATGCACAATAAGAAAGGCAAACAGCAATGCCACGATCTGATAAAACGCTTCGTTCAACAATCCTTGCTTCATAGGTAATGCACCTTGATTTCAGTTGCCGTCAGATATCTACCGGGAATGAAACGCCCAGGTCTTGAGATATCTCTTCGGTAGGTATAAATCTTGATGAAGATTCTTCGTCTGAATCTTCACTCACATCGGCAATTGAGTTTTCGTCATCAAAAACCAGTTCTTCCACAGTAGCTTCTTCTTCAGGTGTGACTGATCCAGCTGGAGGCGTGTCGGGTTCTACGATTTCCTGCGGCGCAGCTTGCGCAACCAAAGACAGCGGCAGCAGAATAAAACAGCACAACAATAGATTACGCATATTAGTCCTCCAGATAGCGCGCGATGCGGAAGCCCACATCGTCACGTGGATCAATGCCAAAATCCCGGTACGAAAGACGTAGTTCCGTTACTGTGCCATGGGCCCAGCTTGAACCGCGGATAGTGTGAAACTGTCCATCAATTGGCCCCAGCGGATCGATCTCGACACCGCCGAGAGAGCCTACGGCACCATAAAAGTCATGCACCCACTCCGCAACATTACCAGCCATGTCGTATATTTCATGGTAGTTGGGCACAAAAGACGCCACTGGCGCAGTGGCAAAGAAGCCATCATCGTAATTGAACATCAGCTCGCCGAGATAGTTTTGCGTTGTCACATCGGCAAAGTTACCGGCATTCTCCGGCGGAGGTAATATCTCGCCCCATGGATACTTTAGTGTATTGCCTGACCCGTCAGTACGCGCTACCCAGGCCCATTCAGCCTCAGAGGGAAGTCGGTAGCCAGTTGATTCAGCATTGAAGCCAACAACTTCGTCTCCTTCTACTTCATAGAAAGGTTGTAGTGACTCCTGAGCGCTGAGCCAGTTGCAGTAAAGTGCCGCCTGATTCCAGGACACTCTGACAACTGGCTGGGCTTCATTATTCAGGGTCAGACCCTGAATGGTGCCAGACGAATGCTCGGGATCGAACCTGCGGTATTCAGCATTGGTGACTTCCCGGTAGCTCATGTAAAACGGTCGCTCGAGCTGAATATCGCGCAACGTTTCATTGGACCCACGACCTGGCTCCCGGCGCGAAGCACCCATCGTGAATGCACCGGGATAGAATAGCTTGAGATCTTGCCCGGCAACTGTAGTTATCACCGGCTTGATCTCCTCCAACCGGGCTTGTTCCAGTGACTTGAGCGTTACGCGTATGGCCTGTTCCAGGCCTGGCCTGGAGGTAAATTCAGTGTTGTAAGGCACATAGCCTGCTTTACGAATTTCGATCTGCTGACTGGCAGCCATCAGCTGGATGGTTTGATTGGCCATTCCGCGCAACTCCCCGTTGACATACAGCTCAGCATCGGGAGGATCGGCGATGACATTCACGCTCGTCATTATAGGGTCAAGACTCACACTTAATTCTCTTTCCTGATCCGGCTGAGTACGAACTGTCGCACGTCTGGATTCATAACCATTTTTGAAAAAAGTCACTTCGTGATCTTGATCCGGTGCCAGCGCAACTTCCAGTGGGGTTAGCCCCTGGAATTCACCGCCGATTGTTACACTGGCCGTATTGGGCGATGATTGAATAAATACCAGGCCGTCTGCCGGTTCCAGGGTCACCAATGGCAAAGCAATATCTTCACCGGCGATAACATCAAAGTCTTCCTGCCAGGCCTTGTGCCCAACCAGTTTCAATGTCACGTCACGCTGCCCCTGCAGAATCTCCGCATTTACAGGTGTAGTTCCTACCAGCTCGCCGTCTACGAGCACATCGGCACCGGGAGGCTGGGTGGCAAGACTGATAACAGCCCAGGCCGGCTCCAAATTTATCTCATAATCCTGTTCTACCGAACGACCTTCAATCTCAATTACCTGGCCGAAGTCCAGGTAACGGTCCAGAGACACTCGCATCTGGTGCTCACCTGGTTCTATAGCGGCCTCCAAAATCGGAGTCTGACCCAGGTCAATCCCGTCTACCTGCACTCTGGCGCCGGTCAAACCAGGAGTTTCAATAGAGACTATGCCGGGCAATTTACGCATGCTGAACGAATGGGTTTGCGCTTGCTGGTCATTCACAATCAATAGAGTTTCTGTATCGTGATAACCCTCGTTGCCTAACGATATGGAATAGGTTCCCGTTCGCATGAGGTAACGCTGGCCCATGCGAAAATTCATTCCGCCTTCAATCTCAATATCAGCTGTAATGGGGTTTACCTCGATGAAAACCGACCGCGCAGTCAAGACAAACCAGACTGCAACTGCTGCCACCACGGCAAAACCGGCAAGCAGGGCATGCACCCACGTAAACCGTACTGAAAATCTGGACTCTTTCACCTCATGTGGGGTGAAATCTACGGGAATAATAGGGTCAGTTGACCCATTATTGATGGTATTTTTATCGACGTCGCTCATTATTTAACGCCCGTTGGTGGCATACACCCGCTCTTCGCATTGCACGATGACCTGTTCTGGTGTCTTGCCAAACCCCACTGTAAATTCCCGACGCACTTCCCGGTATCCGTTGCGTCTTCCGACAGCCACGTAGTTTCCTGGCTTCAGTGCCAGCGAGGTTTGCTCGAACAAACCGAGCTGACCTATTCTCAATACCGTGACATCGGTGAGATTGTCAGATACCAGCCGAACATCGATAGGTATCTGGGAATTTTCCAATAAAACCTGCAGCTCATCCAGTTGGCCGACCAGCTTCGGGCCAGGATTTTCAATGGCTCTGCCGGTGTAGTACACATCAATTGTGGTGTTATAGACAGCGTCTTCAGCAAAGCGCTCGGGGTTATTTATGGCTTCGACCAACAACCGATTCAGCTGCGCTCGCTTGGCTGCATAATCCCGGCCTTCGATGGCGAATGTCAGATTCGGATCGATAGCGAGAACTGCATCGTAATCGGTGACAGCGCTTTGCCAGTTCTCATTGGATTCCGCTATGGCGATGCTCTCACGCAAACGGTTAATACGAGCGAGGTCCAGATTGGTTTCGGTTTGCACTATCGCGGCTCGCGCCTGCTCATCATTAACACCAAGACTTGCAGCACGCTGAAACTGTGCAATGGCAGCATCCGGATCATTATTGTCCAGTGCAGTGTAGCCGGCTGACATGATGCGCGAAAATTCATTGGCAAGTATCTGGCTGTTCACTGCAGCAAGACGTTGCTGTGCTTCTTCATAATATGCATCAAGATCGAGCGCATTTTGCAGCGATGCTCGCGCGGCTTCCAGCTCGTTGTCTTCTGCCTGATCTTCTGCCTGGGCTAACAGTGCAGTTACTTCGTCCAGAGTACGGGCGCGCGTCAAACCTATCTCGGCCGCCTGGCTTTCAGGGTCCAGCAACAGCGTCATTGAAAAACGCTCGGCTGCAGTTTCGGCATCACCTGCATCCAGGGCATTCTGGGCTTCTTCCAGAAGGCGTGCGAAAACAGTAGGGATGGATTGTCGCAACTCGCCCAGTTGATCGCGCGCTTCGGCATAGGAACTTGTCGCTATTTCAAATTCCTGAGTACGATAGTATTCATCGCCAATACTGGCTCGCGCCAGGGCGGCTTCATGTGACTCCTGGCCCCATTGCTCCACTTCCAAAGCTTCGAGCTCGGCCTGGATTTCCAATAGTTCTGCCAACACTTCTTGTGCTTCGCGCCGCTGGTTGGCACGTTGAGCTTCTTCAAACGGTGAGATCGCCGTTTCTGCCGGTGCTGATACCGATGACGCAGTTTGTGTTACATCGACGCGACGCTCCAGAGGTAACTCGTACTCCGACACAATATTGGGCAGCACAAATATCACCATAAGCGAGAGCAACACCAGGGAACCAAGCCCAATCCAGCGCCAGGTCGATGATTTGGAATTAACCTGGGGTGCTGGAGAAGAGGTATAGATTGAATTGGCGTTGGCGCTGGGTTCCGCAGAGTCTAGCTTTTCGACATCATTCTCTGACATGGGACTTTCTTCATCTCGGGCCTATTTAATACGAAGAGCTATTTACAGTTCGCCTGTTTCCGCGGCATAGAGATCCGCGAGGATTTCACGCCATTGTTCGTACTGCTCTTCAACGGTACCACTTAAGGTAATTGTGCGATCTTGCAGATTGATGACGCGGGGTGCGACTTCGTTTTCGAGAGATTGACCCAGCTCTTCCAGAGCTTCCATATGGATGCGCGCTTCAGCCTGTTTGTCAAAGCCGCTTTTGATCAGGTAAGCACCGGCACCCACACCAACAGCACCGCCAGTCTGGGTCGCATAATTGCCGCCACTGGTTGCCGCAGCGAGCCCGCCCAGCACTACTGCAGTGCCGGCAATAAAACGACGGCGCGCTGAATCACGTAACTCGCGGAGCGTCTCGGTTTCCACATAACTCTGTTCGCGCCAGGAGTCATAAGGCAAACGCATTTGTCGGGCGTAGGTAGCATAGTAATCCTGCACCGTATCTATGAACATGAAGTCTCGCTCGCGAATGTCACGTACGCGCGAAAAGATTGGGTCGTTCTCTGCAGGTAGCGACACGATCTGGTAATGACCGGCGCGGTTGGTAGTGAGATAGCGCTCAAACAATTCCGGTGCGAAACGCTGGGCAAAAAGCACTTCAGAGATAGTGCGCACTTCCCGGATGCGCGCATCGGAAATATTATCCTGCCGATACTCAAGCAGATCATTCGCGATGTTGTTGTAGATTACCTGGAACGGATCATTCTTCTGCCGCTCCGAAGGTTCGTAGCTGAACTGACTGATAACTTCATAGTATTCACGGGTGTACCACTCCCTGCCACTGGAATCAGAAACCTGCACCCGCAGTCCCATGGCTTCACCATTGGATTGCAGAATCGTGCCATGAATGATGACATCCATAGGGCTGGCCTGATTTGGCATGAGGCGTACGATGCCCCAATTGGCGGAACGCTGAAGCGTATCTGCCAACAGGTAGGGTACGTAGCGAGATTCGGCCACGCGAATTTCATGATTGGTGGTTTCTTCCTCATCGCTTTCGATTTCATCCAGTCCAGGGTCAAACACGTGTACCCCCACATCCAATAGCAGGGCTTCAGGCACATGCTGACTATCCTGGATGATAGGCGTATAGGAAGTGGTCTTCACTGTGTGGGTTTCACACGCCACCAGGAAGAATGCGGATAACAATAAACCGATCAATTTCTGCATCGGATAATTCATTGTGGATCACCTAAACCTGTGTAATTGCGATATTCATCCCAGAGCGCTTCGCGCAACTCTGGGTCCGGTTCACTCATCGCGGCTTCCCTTAACTGGCGGGCAACCACGTCATCATCACGACCGCTGGGAATATCTTCCGGCGGTGGGAAAGATTCTGTGGGCGCGGTTGAGGACTGCACTGGCTGACTCGCAACCACCACTCCCCCTGGTGTGGCACCCTGCTCTGGCATAGTCTGAGGCATGGCTGAAGAATTACCACTGCCAGAACCTTCTGACTGACCGATCCGTGCTGAACCGGCTGCGTTGCTTTCAGCCTGAGCGCGTTCCCGCTCACCCAGTAAAAATCCGTCAAAAGTTTCATAGCCACGCCGCAATCTTTCATCAAGCACTGCTGCGCGCTCAGCGGATGTCATTGGTCCTGAATTGGTAGTGGCAGCGCTCTGGCCCTGGCCATCGCCCTGATCAGAACCTCCACTCAACACGCCATCAGGTAATGTATCCAGGCTGTAATCACCACCCGGACCCCCTAATGTGCCCGAATTACCACCCAAATTTCCATTATTGCCGCCATTCAGGTCGCCTGTGGCACCATCACGCCCACTGCTATTGCCTGCGGCATCGCCAGGCAGGCGGGACTGTGTCCCGGCGTTCTGGCCCGGGTTATTACCCTGGCTGCCGGAGCTCTGCGCTGCACCACTGACACTGCTGTTCTGACCATCCTGACTACCGGCTGCAGACTGGTCCCCCGGAAGGTTGGCAGACCTGCTGCCCGCCTGCTGCGCACTGCCGCTGGCTGAACTTTGGCTACCTGCGGGCACTGCAGAGGAGTCACTGCCACTTTGACCCTGACTGCTGGATGGCAGAGACGGCATGGGCGATGAACTGGAGCTACTGGAACTCGATGGCATCGAAGGCATGCTGGAAGAACTGCTGGACGAACTTGAAGGCGATGGCATGCTCGGAGAGCTGGACGATGAACTGCTACTGCTGGAGCTCGACGGCATCGAAGGCATTGATGATGAACTGCTCTGGGAGCTGGATTGGCATGCAGCCAAGCCGATCGCCAGGCTTCCGGCAACCAAAATTTGGGGCAGTGTCTGCAAATACTTGTTCATAAATCTATTATCCCGATTGGCAAGCAGCAATCAAAAAGTGTATTTTGCGTGCAATAAGGCGACAAATATCCGGATTTTTACGGATTTTCGCCTCATTTAACGACAGCTTACTGATCAACGAGACTCAGTTAGCCAACTATTGCCATTATTAGGGTTTGAGCCCTTAACCAATGCTTAATACGTTACTACCAGACCCGCTCAATGGCTATATCTTACGCATTAAGTTTTAAGGCAAGAATAGTACCAGTGCGTATAAAGCCTAATACCAGTAGGTGTAACGGAAACGATTGTCTTCTGAAGACACCCTTTCACCATCTACCAGCAAAGGGCGAAAATAACTGCTGCGTACCAGGCGGCGAATGCGATTGAATTGACTGGAATTTTCTTCAGTTTCTTCGCTAATGACACGAATATTCCTCACCAGGCCATTCTCGGTGACATCAAAAACCAGATCAGCATAGTCATGTCTAAGCGCACCTGCCTGATTTGAACCTGCGCCGGCACTCATCGTGGCAATTAATTCTTCACTGGGTCCTGCGAAGGTAGGGATGGGGATCACGCGACCAAACAACCTTTGTTGTTGTTCTGCGCCATCTTCCAAAGCATCGAGAATCTCCCAGGCCTGAGTATAATATTCACCTGCTGCACTACGCCGCTCATCAATCAGATACCAGTCGCCAACTTGCGCCAACGCTTCAGCATACTGCACTTCGCTACCTGGCTGGTTTTTGAAAAAGGAGACGATCTCCAGCAAGGCCCGCTCACCTGTCACGAAGCCTCTTATCCGCGGCTGGTCACGTTCATTCAATTGTGCCAATAACAGACTTTGGGATGAGCGCACCTCCGGTGTATCGAGTGCTGTCATTAGTGTGCCATTGGTTTTTACCAGGTAGGCAGAATTGGCAATACTGCGCTGTAATTCGACAAAGCGTTCGTCGCTTCTGCCAAAGTGTACGTTCACCATTCGCGCGGCTGCACTGAAGAGAATCTGCGCATAACTCAAACGCAGTCCGAGGTTTTCTCCAAATCCGATATTAAAAGCCTGCAAATGCCATTTTGCCAGCTCGTCCAGCACCGGGATAATGCGGGGGTCACTGGGACCATATGCGCGCTGCTGAACGTAATAAAAATAATTGTAATAAAGGTCGGCGTTCTCCCAGTCACCCATCGCCAAATAGCTTTCGATCATTTCTTCAATCAGGGCACCTGCTCGAGGTTGTGTAATCCCGCATTGACGCGATTCACATGCATGGCTCGCTCAAAAATTTCTACCGCGCTGACATGATCACCCTGTTGTTGTTGGAGATTGCCCAGGGTCCTGAGTTGTTCGACAAGATCGCTGTCCCAGGCGCCGCCCTGAAATTCAATATTGGCAATATTGGTGTTGTAGTCATCGATGGCTTCCATGCGGCGCTGAAACGCAGGATCTTCGGTGGGATCCAGATACGTTGGGGGCTGCGGTAGTTGATCACTTTGTGGATCAATCGGCACAGGCAAGTCAATGTACAACAATGGGGATTGGGGTTCAGGTTCTGGCGAAGATTGGGGTTCGTCCTGTGCGCTAACCGAAACAGATGCGAGCAGCCAGGCGCAGGATAACCAGGGCAAAACAGACTTGTGAATTTTGGCACTCATCGATTGTCTATTGTGCTACGCGATTCTCCGGTTCGGGGCCTCAGATAAAAACGAGCGTAATGCCCGCAACGCGCGGCAAACCTTTATATCACCTGTGAATTAACAGTGTAAACGCCGCAATGCTTGTTGCAGATTACCGCGATAAATTTACTGTGTTCGCAAGATCAGGTTGCCCACCCGGTCGCGCATCACTTTCCAGTTCTGTGCGACATATGTCGTGGCAGCATATTCCGTGATTATCGCCGGACCACTTAATTCGACCTCCGGCTCCAGGTCGTCTCTTGCGAAAACCGGCACTGGCTGCTCCTGACCAAAGACCCGCGACGTGCCAGGCTTCTTTCCTGACACATCTTGTGTCACTGCAGGCAAATCAAAGTAAACACCCGGCGTTGCCGCCTTGATTCGAACGTTAACCAATTCTCGTGGTTCATCCAGGGAATAGCCGTAGCGTTGCTTATGGAGTTCCTGAAATCCCTGTAATGCCTGCTCCAGATTTGTGTAAGTGACATTAAGGGTATAGGACTGACCAACGTAGCGCAGATCAACGCTGCGCGTGTAAGCCAGAGCACCAGCCGCTACCCCCTCGGCTGCCAGCTCCCTGCTTGCCAATTGTTCCAGCGCAATGAACTCAGCTTCCAGCGCCCCTGAATCAATTGCTGCTTCCTCGGTCAATAACGAGTGGGAAAACTGTCGACCTCGCTCCGCTACAATCATGCCGAGCGCCGAGAGCACACCGCCATTAACCGGAACCATGGCCTCATTCATCTGCATTGCCTCTGCAATGGCGCACACATGCAGCCCACCCGCGCCACCGAAACTGGCCAGGATGAACCGCCCCGGGTCGAAGCCACGATTCACGGAAATGAGCTGAATGGCCTCGGCCATGTGCTCATTGGCAATGGCAACGATTCCTTCAGCAGTCTTCTCGACAGATAACCCCACCTGGTCGGCGATGGTTTTAACGGCGGCGCGTGCTGCCGCGAGATCAAGCACGAGATCGCCCGCCAGCGAGGCTTGCGGTAACAAGCGACCCAGTACCAGATTGGCATCTGTAACTGTGGGACGTTTGCCGTCCTTGCCATAACAGGCCGGACCGGGATCTGCCCCTGCCGACTCGGGGCCTACCTGCAGCAATCCGCCGGTGTCCACATAAGCAATTGATCCCCCACCCGCACCAATTGTGTGCATGTCGACCATGGGCAGGGCAATTGGATAAGGCCCAATATGGGATTCATTGCTGATGTTGATATCACCATCCAGCAAGGCCACATCGGTGGAAGTTCCGCCCATGTCAAAACTGATAATACGGTCCTGCCCAATTTGCCGACCCAGAAAACGCATTGCTGTCAGCCCGCCGGCCGGTCCGGATAACAGCAACCGTGCAGCAGAAAGGGCAGCCATGTCTGCGGCAATCGTCTCGCCGCTGGATTGCATGATTTGCAAATCGCAGCCCTGCAACTGACCCTGTAACCTTCCCAGATACCCTCCCGTCACCGGCCCCAGTGCGGCATTCAGCCAGGTGGCTATACCTCGCTCGTATTCCTTGTATTCGGGCAGCACTGTCGATGAACGACTGATATACACATCGGTCAAGGCGCTTTGCAGAGCTGTTTCGATACGCTGTTCGAAGATTGGATCGAGAAATGAAAACAGTAGATTAATCGCCACGGCTGCAGGTTTGGCATCTCGCACCGCTTGCACCAACTCCTGCAAGTCTTCGGCAGTAAGGTCTTCCACTGCCTCTCCATTGGCACCACAACGTCCACCAGTTTCGAAACACAGCTCTGCAGGAACCGGTGCAGGCCGGGGCGCAAACTCGAGTGCATAAAGTGCTGGCCGGGTTTGCCTGGCGAGGTACAGCATATCTGCGAAACCCCGGTTAGTGATAAACGCAGTGCGGGCAAACTTGCCCTCGAGGGTGGCATTCGTTGCAACAGTGCTGCCATGAATAATGTGCAACTTGCCCCCTTTTAACTCCTGTTCCAAATCAAGCGCCCTGATCCCGTTAAGAATTGCAGTTTCGGGTGAATCGGGTGTGGACAAGGTCTTATAGACACGAATAGCTACCGTGTCCTGCAACTCAAGACTGACAAAATCCGTAAATGTGCCTCCAGCGTCGACGCCGAGGATGACTTGCCTGGACAATATACTGGTCCTTACTATTTGTGGCTTGCAGGATTATAGCGGTTGTCACACACTACAGCTTGCTCAATTATCAAATCAGACTTCCAGCTTGCCAGAACTTCCCGAAGTAGAAACCACACGTAGCGGTATTGCGCCTCATATCTCAATGCAACGCATAGAGAGTGTGGTAGTGCGGGAGCCACGACTGCGCTGGCCAGTGAGCCCCGAGATCACAGAACTACTGCCGGGGTCCATGTTCACAGGCGTGGACAGGCGCGGCAAATATTTGCTGTTGCAATCTGAAGCAGGGATGCTGCTGGCACACCTGGGCATGTCGGGCAGCTTTCGCATTGTTACGGCAGGTACCGCTCCGCGCAAACATGACCATGTGGACATTGTGTTTGCGAATCAGTGTGTTCTGCGGTTTTGTGATCCGCGCCGCTTCGGCTGCCTGCTCTGGGTCACCGGCAATATTGAAGATCATGCCCTGCTTAAGTCGCTCGGCCCCGAACCACTCGGGGATGAGTTCGATGCAGAATACTTGCACAAGAAGAGTCGGGGAAGGCAAGTGCCAGTAAAAAATTTCATCATGGATAGTCATGTGGTAGTTGGGGTCGGCAATATTTACGCCAATGAAGCATTGTTCATGGCGGGCATTCACCCGTTGCGCAAAGCTGGAAAAGTGGGCAGGGATCGCTATGAATTACTTGTCACTTGTATCAGAAAAATTTTGGTCGACGCCATTCGGGTGGGCGGCACCACATTGCGCGATTTCACAAACAGCAGCGGCGAGCCCGGGTATTTCAAACAGTCATTGGCGGTTTATGGCCGCGCTGGCGAACCATGTAAGACATGTGATAACACATTGACCGAGATCAGATTGGGCCAGCGAAGCACCGTGTACTGCAAGCAGTGCCAGAAATGATTAGCAAATTATGTATTCAGGATTTGGATGCCATGGCAGCTGCGACAGCCGGATGTACAAACTTGGAAATGTCGCCGCCATAAGAAGCGATCTCTCTCACCAGTGTTGATGAAATATATGACAGATGTTCAGCCGGGGCCAAAAACACGGTCTCGATTTCCGGTTCCAACACACGGTTCATTCCCACTAGCTGAAATTCGTATTCAAAATCTGCCACGGTACGCAGCCCGCGCAAGATAATATTGGCGCCACGCATTTTCACGAACTCGGTCAAGAGCGAATCGAACGACTCAACCGAGACATTCTCAATATGACCTAATACTTCTTTGGCGAGTTCCACGCGTTTCTCTGTTGAGAGCGTCTCGGATTTTTGACGATTGGTGCCAACGGCGACAATTACCTTGTCGAAAAGGCGCGAGGCGCGCTCCACCAAATCGGTGTGACCATTGGTAATCGGATTAAATGTGCCTGGATAAATTGCGGTTTTCATAACCAACTCATTGCGGGAGCGATCTGCATTCTAGCGAATTGCCCCGTCTGCCTCAATGCGCTTGCAATAAGGTGGCGATGGTGTTTTCCAGCCAATAGGCGCGGGGGCTGGCGATAAATCCAACATGCCCGCCGCGGGACGACGTATGTAGATTGATATTGGCCGGTAACCTGGCCGCATCCGGCAAGGCCGCGGGAGGTATCAGGGGATCATCCGTGCTCTGAATCAAATGGGTCTCAACGCCAATACTTGCAAGAAACTGACCACTGCTGCAGCGGCTGTAATAGTCCTCGGCATTGGCAAACCCATGTAGCGGCGCCGTAATTCGATCGTCGAATTCCCAGATAGTACGCAACTGATCCAGGTCGCCCAACGCATCCAGTTTTGCCAATTCAGTCTGACTATCCCGCGCTCCCAGTGCCAACTTCTTGGCGTTGAAATCCTGCACCAGGCGATTAAGAAAGTATCTACCGTACCATTTACTTAAACCCCCCAACATGGCCCGAGAGCACAACGCCAGCGAAAAGGGGGTGGATACAGCCACACCTCTTGAGACCTGCGCATGATCATGCTCTCCCAACCATTTGAGCAACACGTTGGCGCCGAGTGAGTAGCCTACAAACATAAACTCGCTATTGGCATATTGCGCAGACAGTTTTTGAAAAACCGCCTCCACATCTTCCGACACACCAGAATGATAAGCGCGAGCCAGTCGGTTTGCTTCGCCGCTACAGCCGCGAAAGTTCATGGCAACACTCGCAACACCTCGCGCTGTCAACAATTGTTGCAGTGCCAGAATGTAGGAACTGCCGGAACAGCCACAAAGACCATGCAGCAAGAACACTATTCGATCAGTGTGTTGGGGATCAGCTGGTTGGCCGACCCAGTCAAGGTCGATGAAGTCTCCATCATCAAGCTCGATGCGCTGGCGTGAGTGAATGAGTGGTTCTATGGGTGCGAATTTACGCCACAGAGTTTGCGGATGACCACCATACAGCCACCAGGCAGGACGAAATTGTTGATGTGTCATTTCATTCATCAGTTATTTGATTGCCGAACCTCAGCCAGATAAAAATGGGTGTTGCCTGCCCGCTTCGACTTGATGATTTCCCAATTGCCGGGCAGGCTATCCTCATCCACCACTGTGCCTGATTCCATATAAATCTTGCTTCCCGGGCTGATTGCTTCAGAGGACTGCAGTCGCTGACAATCTGTCAACAACCGATTATCAGAGAATGGCGGATCAAGAAATACCACGTCATAAGGCGGGGCCTCAACCGCTGTCGCCGGACGCGGGATACGCGCCAGAAAACTGTCTGCACTGCCATGTTCAACTGCCGCGGCGGTGCATGCCAGAGTTGCCAGGCCAGACTCAATGGCTCGCGCTACTGCTTCGTCCTGTTCAACAAACTGCACAAAACTCGCGCCACGGGATAATGCTTCAAATCCGAGTGCGCCACTACCGGCAAACAGATCAAGACAAGAACCACCCGGGATATCCAGCTGCAACCAGTTAAACAGGGTTTCTCGAACACGATCCGAGGTAGGACGCAGACCTGCACGATCCGGGAAAGCAATGCGCCGGCTGCGCCACTGCCCACCAATAATACGGACAGAGTTTTTACGACTTGTAGATGCAGACTTGCTACTCATTGCTTTCCTGTATTGGTGTACGCGGTAGCGGATTGTAAACTATCCGGAAACCTGCGTAATCTTGGCGTTTAGCCCGCCTGCTTATGTTCCAGTTGCAGCGGGAGTGGTAGCATAGCCGCCTGATTGAACCCCGCTGGAAGTATCTCTCATGTTTGGTTTAGGCAAGAAGCAAAAGGACGCGCCCGATGATTCCGGCGCCACCGATCAGGCTGGACTTTTCAGTCGCCTGAAACAAGGTTTAAGTCGCACTCGCAGCCGACTGGGCGAAAGTATAAGCGCCCTTGTGCTCGGTGAAAAAACCATTGATGCGGATTTGCTGGAAGAAATTGAAACTCAATTGCTGGCAGCAGATGTGGGTATTGCGGCTACCGACTCGGTGATCGAAGAGTTGCGTAAACGGCTCGCGAGAAAGCAGTTGGCAGATCCACAACAATTGCTGGAAGCCTTAAAGCAGTCATTGACAGGCATTCTGGCCAATTGTGAACGGCCCTTGCAGATAGATTCATCACACAAACCCTTCGTGATTCTGTTAGTGGGAGTTAACGGTGTGGGTAAAACTACAACCATTGGTAAACTGACCAAACGATTACAGCAGCAAGGCAAGAGCGTCATGCTGGCCGCTGGTGATACTTTCCGGGCGGCTGCTGTTGAACAACTACAGGTATGGGGTGAGCGCAACGAAGTTCCGGTTGTGGCCCAGGGTGCAGGAGCAGATAGTGCATCGGTAATTTTTGATGCTCTGCAATCGGCGCGAGCCAAACAGGTTGATGTGCTCATAGCGGATACTGCTGGACGATTGCACACCAAAGACAATCTCATGCTGGAACTGGAAAAAATTGTGCGGGTGCTGAAAAAGCAGGACGAGCGATTGCCCGACGAAATCCTATTGGTGCTGGATGCCACGACTGGACAAAACGCACTAAGCCAGGCGGAGACCTTTCACAAGTCAATCAACCTGTCTGGCCTGGCCCTGACGAAACTGGATGGCACCGCCAAAGGTGGTGTGGTGTTTGCCCTGGCCCAGAAACTCCAGGTCCCCATTCGTTTTATAGGGGTTGGAGAACAAGTAGACGATCTCCGGCCTTTCGTTGCCACTGAATTTGTCGAAGCCCTGTTTAGCGAATGATCAAGTTTGAAAAAGTCAGCAAACAGTATGACCAGGCCAACGTAGCGCTTTCCAATGTCAGCTTTACGATAGCCAAGGGCGAACTGGCATTTCTGACCGGGCATTCCGGCGCAGGCAAGAGCACCCTGCTGAAATTGATTCTGGCCATGGAGTTTCCCAGTGCGGGTGAACTCTGGGTAGATGAACTATGCCTTTCGAAAATGTCGCGACGTCGCATTCCCTATCATCGTCGCCGCATAGGTTGCGTATTCCAGGATCACCAACTGCTGTTCGATCGCAGCGTATTCGACAACGTCATGTTGCCGTTGGATGTCTGCGGATTTTCCCATACCGAAGCCAAACGACGGGCGCGAGCTGCACTCGACAAAGTGGGGTTGCTGCGCAAAGAAAAAATGCTGCCACAGAAACTCTCCGGTGGTGAGCAACAACGAGTTGGTATTGCTCGCGCAGTTGTGAATCGTCCGCAAATCATTCTGGCTGATGAGCCTACCGGCAATCTTGATCCGGATTTGTCAGCCGAAGTCATGACTATTTTCGCCCAGTTTCAAAGTGTTGGGGTCAGCCTGCTTGTCGCTACTCACGACACATCATTACTGGCGCAATTTCAACATCGCACGCTGACTCTCGATCATGGTCAGCTGGTAGGTGATACCCATGGCTGATGCCAGACGCCAGAGCGCTGCCTCTCGACCCAAACGCCGGACATGGCAGGAACGATTTGCCGACCATCGGGCAGTAGCCGGCAATAGCCTGCGCCAACTGCGCAAATCGCCAATTGCCAACATGTTGACAATATTGGTCATCGCCATTGCCCTGCTGATGCCCGCGTTATTAATCTCTATTAACCTGGATTTGGTACGGGCTATGGACGACTTTGCCGACGGCAGTCGCCTTAATGCCTTTGTTTCTGGCCAGGCGAGTGCAGATGAAATCTCTGAAGTGAGCGATTACTTACTTAATAGAGCCGATATTACCAGCGTTGAGTACATCTCCAGTGACGAAGCGCTAAGCGAGTTCGAGGCCTCCTCAGGCTTGGGCGACTTGCTAGCCGAACTCTCCAGTAATCCTCTACCGGCATCGCTGGTGATAACCCCTGCCAGTTCTGATCCGGCTACCCTCCAGGCCCTGGCGGTGGAACTGGAACAGCAACCAGTCATCGACTTCGTACAACTGGATAGTCTGTGGCTGCAGCGTTTGCAGGCGATTAGTAGCTTGTTTGGGCTACTTGGCCGCTTGTTGAGTGCAATAATGCTGCTCGGGCTGCTGCTGATCGTGGGCAACACCATACGCCTTGGTGTGGAGAATCGGCGTGCAGAGATACGTGTGACCAAGCTGGTGGGAGGGACCACAGCCTATATTGCGCGGCCATTCCTCTATACCGGTGCCTGGCTTGGGTTGTGGGGTGGCGCCGTTGCAGGATTCCTCACGCTACTGGTAACAGCCTTGCTAAACCGGTCTCTGGCGCAATTAATGCAGCTATACGGCTCAGATTTTGGCTTCACAGGCCCCGGTTTTACCGGGTTTTTACTGATTTGCCTGTGTGGCGCACTGGCCGGCTGGCTGTCCGCGTTGCTGGCCAGTATTCGCCACATTGTTGCGATCAACCCGTAGATCAATCCCGGGCTGAACCAAACCTTCCCGACGACACGTATTTCAGCTATAGCCCTTGAAATGGCATAAAATGACCCCATTTGTTGACATGGGTTAATACGTTCGCTGCTGGCGTTATCTATAACGATGGTCAGTAACATGAATCCCGTGCCCTTTGGCTAAAGCCGCGGTTTTAGTGGCCTCAAAGGAATCCGGGCATATTGTGGAACTACCGGGGTCGGTGTTAAACTACGGACCCTTTTTAGGAAGGGCCACGCATTGAACACATGCGGGCACCCGACTTGGAAAGCACCTTAAATTGCGAGGTTTAGTCAAACAAATATGGACACTGGAAAGAGTTTACAAGTTATGGATCCGACCGTTCCCGGTCGTGACCTGACTGCTTACATCGCATCGGTAAACAGTATTGCTGTGCTGACGCCCGAGCAGGAACTCGAACTCGCCAAGCAATATTATTACGAAGACAACGTCGATGCTGCCCGCCAACTGGTACTGGCGCATCTGCGTTTTGTTGTGCATATGGCAAAAACCTATTCCGGTTATGGTCTGCCCCAGGCTGACCTGATTCAGGAAGGCAATGTGGGCCTCATGAAAGCAGTGAAGCGATTTAACCCGGAAGTGGGTGTGCGACTGGTTTCATTTGCCGTGCATTGGATCAAAGCCGAAATGCACGAATACATCCTGCGTAACTGGCGCATCGTCAAGATCGCGACCACCAAGGCGCAACGCAAACTATTCTTCAACCTGCGCAGCTCGAAGAAACGGCTGGGCTGGTTGAACAACGATGAGGCCGAGGCAGTAGCTCATGACCTGGGTGTAGACCCCAAGGTCGTGCGCCAGATGGAAGGTCGCATGAGTAACTACGACACTTCATTTGATGGTGAACCGGATACTAATGAAGACAATGCCTACAAGGCACCGGCATACTATCTCGAAGACCAGAGTGGCGATGTTGAATCGCAGCTCGAAGAAGCTGAATGGGAAGAAGTAACGAATAACAACCTGCATGCAGCCATGGCTGTACTCGATGATCGCAGCAAAGACATTCTGCATAGTCGCTGGTTGACCGATGACAAGTCGACACTGCATGAACTGGCTGACAAGTACGGCATTTCTGCAGAGCGTATTCGTCAATTGGAAAAGAACGCAATGAACAAGATCAAGGCCTCAATGGGCAGCATGACTGTTTGATCTTGCAACGAACGTAATCAAGGCCGCGCTTATGGCGCGGCTTTTTTTTGGGCGATAATTCACTCTGGATGCTGGTTTGCTTGATTGACTCGAAGTAGCCATCCACAATGCACGCTATGACCAAAATGTTTCTCATGCTCAGTGGGTTGAACGGCTTTCTTGCCGTTGCGCTCGGCGCATTCGCCGCACACGGTTTACGAGCCCGGCTAACACCGGATCTGTTGAACACTTTCCAGACCGGCGTGCAATATCACATGTATCATTCCCTGGCGCTGCTTGCTGTCGCCATACTGTGTTCACAGTATTCCGTAGCTACATCACTGCGTGTCAGTGGCCTGGCCTTTATCATCGGTATCATCCTTTTTTCTGGCAGTTTGTATGCCCTGAGCTTGTCCGGTATACGCTGGTTGGGTGTAATTACGCCACTGGGTGGATTAGCCTTCCTCGTGGGCTGGGCCGCATTGTGCTGGTTTGCACTGGGCCTGGCCACTGCATCGGAGTAATCATGCGCATCGTTGTTAATGGTGAATCCAGATCGATTGGAGAAAAGGACACTCTCGCTCAGTTACTCAGTCAACTTGAAATGGGAAATGGCAGGATTGCTGTCGAGCTCAACGGCGAGATAGTGCCACGCAGCGAATTCGCCAACCATCAGCTGCAAGATGGCGATCATCTGGAAATCGTACAAGCTATTGGCGGTGGTTAAAACTGGAAGAAATTATGCCTATACCTGAAGACCCCCTCGTTATTGCCGGCCAGTCCTATTCATCGAGACTGATTATTGGCAGTGGCAAATACAAAGATTTTCAACAGAACCTTGATGCGCTCGTAGAGAGCGGCGCTGAGATCATCACAGTTGCTATACGGCGAGTTAATCTTGGGCAAGACAAGAACGAACCCAGTCTGCTGGATGTCATCTCGCCTGAACAATACACGATCCTGCCCAATACGGCCGGCTGCTATAACGCCGAAGATGCAGTTCGCACTTGTCGCATGGCGCGGGAGCTACTCGATGGTCATAAGCTCGTGAAACTCGAGGTGCTGGGCGACGAAAAAACCCTCTACCCAAATGTCACCGAAACTCTGGCCGCTGCCGAGACCCTGGTCAAGGATGGCTTTGATGTGATGGTATACACCAGCGATGACCCGCTGGTGGCAAAGCGTCTTGAAGAATTGGGTTGTGTCGCTGTCATGCCGCTGGGTGCGCCCATTGGCTCCGGGCTTGGCATCCGTAATCCCTATAACATTCGCCTGATACTGGAACACGCCAGAGTTCCCATCATCGTTGATGCCGGCGTTGGCACTGCTTCGGATGCCAGCATCGCCATGGAATTAGGGTGTGATGGTGTTTTGATGAACACTGCTATCGCTGAAGCCAGCAACCCGGTATTGATGGCGTCTGCAATGAAGAAGGGTGTTGCCGCTGGGCGCGAAGCCTATCTCGCGGGTCGCATGCCGCGGCGCGCTTATGCCAGCGCATCGTCACCTATAGACGGCACCTTTTTCTAGCTGCCCTGTTTGTGAGTAACAACACACAGGACGACCGTTCACGACCCGTGCGCAGCTATGTGATTCGAGCGGGTCGACTCACGCGCTCTCAGCGCAAGGCACTGGATCAGTACGGCCACAAGTTCATTGTGCCTTACAGCAAAACACCCATCGATTTTGCCGCAGTATTCCCCCAAACCGGTCCACTGAACGTCGAGATTGGTTTCGGTATGGGCGATTCCCTCCTCGCCATGGCCGCCGACCAGCCTGATCACAATTTCCTTGGCATTGAAGTCCATCCGCCTGGTGTCGGCAAAGCCCTGATGGGGATTGTAGAAAAGGAATTGTCGAATCTCAGGATAATCCAGCATGACGCCAAAGAAGTGCTGCAGCATGCGATTGCGCCAAATTCAGTCGACAGGCTACTGGTGCTGTTTCCCGATCCCTGGCCAAAGAAACGCCACCACAAGCGCCGCCTGATTCAACCGGGATTCATCTCGCTGGCTGCGTCACGGCTGCAACCAAACGGCGTGATACACCTTGCTACCGATTGGGAGGAATATGCACAACAGATGCTGCAGGTATTGGAAGCCGAAGCCCAATTGGATAATGTAATCGCGCCGGAGGAATTTTGGTCGCAACCTGAACGGCCGGCGACCAAGTTTGAGCAACGCGGCCAAAGACTCGGACACGGTGTGTGGGATTTACTCTTCCGGAAGCGTGCGACTGGTTAAGATCCGCCTGCTTAAAACCAGAACCGGTGTTCGTGCTCTTTTAGCCACTTCACATAGTGTTCGGAATCAGGGCAGATAGAGTCCACCAGTGACCAATATCGGGCAGAGTGGTCCATGTGTATCAGGTGGCAGACTTCGTGTGTGATCATGTAGTCAATGATGCTGTACGGTGCCAGCATGATCAGCCAGTTATACTGAATGATGCCAGTGGAAGTACAGTGTCCCCATTTCGACTTGGTCTTGCGTAGTTTGATTTCCTTGAGTTTGTGATCAACGCCCAGATACCGGGCCAGTCCACGGGCGCGGGGAATCAGGTATTCACTGGCCTTTTCGATCAGATACTCCTCAACCTGCTGTCGTGCCTTTGTTGAGTTCAGCTTGTGGCCCTGGATAATAAACTGATCGCCATTGATCAGGATGCGATGTTTGCGGTGTTCCTTGAAGACGATAGTGCGTTCGCGCGCACGGAAAAATATCTTGGCGCCTTTCTCAATACGCAGGGATTCCCTGGCCAGACGGGATTCTTCATACAGCCGTTGCTGGATCCAGTCCTGATTCTCTTGAACAAACGCCTGAATCGCCACAAGGCTGGCACGCGGCGGACAACGCACTTCCACCTTCTTGTGGGAAATATGTAGCGCCATGGTTTTGCGCTTGCTGCGAACGATCTCGCACTGATAAGGCTGCCTCAGCGATTGGCTTCCAGAGCCAAATTTCAATGCGACTTTCCTGGTCTTGCTCATCCTGTCCTGGGTTTCCTTGCTATCAAACTGGCAATGGCCCGAGTCGGCTTGCCTGATTTACCTTCTTCACCTTCAAATTCATGCAACACTTCCCACCCCGGGAAGTGTTGCACCAGTTCACCCGGCTGCAACAGGTAATCCGGGTTGCTGGGCCGACCCAAACTGGCCTGCGCAACAGTAAACGTTTCATACACTATCAGGCCACCTGGCCTGATTGCAGCACGCAATGCATCAAACAGTGGCCGATGCAGATAGTTGAACACAATCACGGCATCAAAGCAGTGTGTGTTCAATGGGCCACTGCCGTCTTCCAAATCTACCGGCCAACATTCTCCTGGCCAGCGCCGCTCATTCAGTGTTGCGCTCACCACATCGAGCGCTGCCATATTATTATCTGCAAATATGACCTTTACATTATGCGATGCAAGAAATAATCCATTTCTGCCATAGCCACATGCCAGATCAAGAACTCCCGACTGCGGCTCCAGATCTGTGATCAAATCTATGTGCTGCACCAGTAGCTCGGCAGCGCTGGCATTTGAATGTGACATTGATTACCGGATAATACGTTCGGCCTGTGCGAAGATACACCAGCAGAGTGCATGATTGGCTCAACGCTGGCGCAATACTTCAAGAGGCAGAAATGCGGCGTGAATTTTACCCGTGCCGGGTACTATGAACAAAGAGTAATTGACGAAAAATGAAAAAAGATAAGAACAGCCGCGATGAAATTTTTGCCGGTGCAGGATTACCCGGAGAATTCGTATTTGATGAGAACGTGGCGGCTGTATTCGACGATATGATTAATCGTTCGGTACCGGGTTACAGCACGATCATTGCCATGATCGGAGTGCTGGCAGAGCGTTATGGTCAAGCAGGCAGCCGGCTTTACGATCTGGGTTGCAGCCTTGGCGGTGCCACACTGGCAATGGCGCGCAAGGTCGATACCGCGCACTTACCTATTATTGCCATTGATAACTCATCTGCCATGCTCGCCCGATTGGAGGAGAAGCTGGCGGCCCAGGATGATCAGTACAATATCCAATGTCAGTGTGCAGATGTGAGTACTGTTGATATTACCGAGGCTTCAGTGGTGGTATTGAATTTCACGTTACAATTCATTCCTCTGCAAGAACGCACGCGATTGTTGGAGAAAATTTATGCGGGGATGCGACCCGGCGGCATTCTGATCATATCCGAGAAAATCCTGTTTCCTGATGCTGACGTCAATGCACTATTCGTAGACCTTTATCATCAGTTCAAGGAAACCATGGGGTATAGCAAGCTGGAGATTAGCCGCAAACGCGCCGCACTGGAAAATGTCTTGTTACCTGAAACCATTGCCACACACAGAAAGCGCTTGACCGATTGCGGCTTCCATTCTGTCGACTTGTGGTTTCAGTGTTTCAATTTTGCCTCCATGGTGGCATTCAAGTAGCCCATGGACATTGACTTCACATCACTGCAATCCCGAATTGCCGACACTCCGCTGGCCGCCTTGTCGCCGCTACTCAGTGCAACTTATATGGATTCACTAAAATATGGAGACTTTCCCCGCTGGCGTAAGCTTCTGCGTGAACTCCCGGTATTCGACGCATCCCAGTGTGACTTTTCCGAGATTGTGAAAATAGGCAGCAGCGATGACATCAACAACGCTGAGTCTGAGTTATTACGCCATCAACTGGAGGCATTCATACCCTGGCGCAAGGGTCCGTTTGAGCTGTTTGGCGTTACTATCGACAGCGAATGGCGTTGTCAGCTCAAGTGGGAGCGCCTGTCTGGCCATTTGGGCTCTCTGGCCGGGCAACGCGTATTGGATGTGGGATCTGGCAACGGGTACTTCGGTTTCCGCATGCTTGAGGCAGACGCAGAACTGGTGATCGGAATTGACCCCCATTTACACTATGTCGCCCAATTCTGGGCCCTGCGACACTTTGCTGGTGATATTCCGCTTTTCGTACTGCCCGCTACACTGGAACAAATGCCTGAGCGCCTGCAATGCTTTGACAAGGTTTTCTCCATGGGCGTGCTTTACCACCGCAGAGCGCCCCTGGACCACCTCCAGCAATTAAGAGAGTGTCTTGCACCCGGTGGTGAACTGATCCTCGAAACGCTTTACATCGATGGTGAGGAGGGATACAGCCTCACGCCCGAAAACAAATATGCGCGCATGGGCAATGTATGGTTCGTCCCATCCAGGGCAACCTTGTTGCGCTGGTTACAGCGTTGTGGATTCCATAACTGCAAAATAATCGATGAATCAGTTACAACAATTGCAGAACAGCGCGCGACTGCCTGGATGCCATTTGATTCACTCAGCGATGCGCTGGATGAAAATAATAACGCACTCACAATTGAAGGCTTGCCTGCACCAAGAAGGGTAATTGTTACGGCCACCTGTCAGAAAAAGTAACGGTGTTGGTATTGAAAAGGGGTCAAGGCTCGCATTATTCATGCCAGTAAAAATTTGTCACTGCATTGCAATTACAGTGACACAGAATCGAAAATTCCCTGCACCTCTCCTCTTGTTTGATCATTTCAGCGATAAGTGTTTCTTTCGTATTGACGGGCTGTTTGGTTTGCGATAACTATACAGCTGACCTTGTACAGGGTCAGCTCTAATTCTATCCATGCATAAAAACAGAGAATAAAAATGGCCAGACCTCTCCGCATAGAATATCCCGATGCCGTCTATCACGTTTCAAATTACGGCTACGATAATGAACGAGTGTTCCCGTCAGAGAAGTACTTCGAGGCATTTATTGATGCGCTGGATGAAACCTGTTCGCGACTTAATGTTGAAGTGCACGCCTACTGCTTGCTGCGTGATCAGTATCATCTCGTGATCAAGACCCCAGAGGGCAATCTGAGCCGCTTCATGCGGCAGATTGACGGCTTGTATACCCAGCATTACCAGCGCATGAAGAACATGGAAGGCTCGCTGTTCCGTGGCCGCTACAAGGCGGTACTCGTGCAAGCTGACAAGTATCTGCTGCCATTGTCACGTTATATTCATTCACTGGTACGCGGCTCACAGCTTGCAAACTATCAATGGAGCAGCTACCCCTATTATTCACGCAAGCCCAACCCGCCTGCATGGTTCAATCGGGATGAGACGCTCAAGCAATTACCAGGCCCGGCTGCCAAGCGACAAGCGGCATATCGCCGTTATGTGGCGGAAGGTATTGACGATGAGATGGCGCATTTCTATGGCAAGAAAAACCTGTCTTCGATCATGGGCGATGCCCAGTTTCGTCGTGCTGCCGCACGCAAGCGTTCGGCCACATCCGCCCGCGGTGTTTCCCGTGGGGCCAATGCCAAGTGGCGTCCATCCTGCAAACAGATAATTGCGGCCGTTGCCAAACAGTTCAAAGTCACTGAGGCAAGCATCTATAAAGCTGCGCGCGGGCCTGGTTCCAAAAATGTCCCTCGCTGGGTCGCCATGTATTTGTGTCAGGAACTTTCTGCGGTAACACTGCAATCCATTGCCAAACTATTCAAGCTGCAACGCTACGGCACTGTTTCCACTACCGTGGGCAAACTTAAAAAGGAGTTTGCAGAAGACCCCAAATTACTGACAACAACTGAGCGCCTTGCCAAAAGCCTCAGCAAGGGAAAATAACGAGGCAAGGTATTACTGCCGAATATTTTTGGCCATGCACAAAAAAGCCGGCTGACCCCATCGGGTGAGCCGGCTTTTTAATTAATCTGACTGACGCAGTATTACTTGATCTTGGCTTCTTTGTAGATCACATGCTTGCGCACAACGGGATCATATTTCTTGATCTCCATTTTGTCAGGCATGGTGCGCTTGTTCTTGTCAGTTGTGTAGAAATGCCCGGTTTTAGCCGAGGAAACCAACTTGATCTTGTCTCTCATAATCCCAGTCTCCTGCCTTAATTAAACCCGAACACCATTGCTACGGATATTTGCCAGTACTGAATCAATACCCAGCTTGTCGATAATACGCATACCTTTGGAGGAAACACGCAACTTAACAAAGCGCTTCTCAGACTCAACCCAGAAGCGGTGGGTATGAATATTGGGAGAGAATCGACGCCGGGTTCTGTTGTTGGCGTGCGATACATTATTTCCGGTAACCGGTTTCTTGCCAGTGACCATACAAACCCTGGACATGGTGCTGCCTCTTAAATGCTTGAAATATAATGATATTTTGCCGCCAAGAGAAAACTGCTCGTGACAGGCGAAAAAGAGTCGCGTTTTATACCAAAACACCCCGCAAAAATAAAGCAAACTTTGCGCTAATACGCTGTATTTCGCGTTATGCACCACTTTCGATTAAGCCGCGTTCAGCAAAAGACAGCACACCAGCGGCGCCAATAACCAGGTGATCCAGCACACGCACATCAATGGTTTGCAGGGCACAGGTAAGCTTTTTGGTAATAGCAATGTCCGCCTGGCTGGGTTCTGCCACGCCCGAAGGATGGTTGTGGGCGAAGATCACCGCAGCGGCATTGTAATGCAAACAGCGTTTGACTACTTCTCGTGGATACACTGCAGCCCCGTCAATTGTGCCGCGGAACAGTTCCTCCAGGGTAACCACATGATGCTGATTATTGAGAAACAGACAGCTGAATACCTCGTGCTGGCAACCCAGAAAACGGGCCTTCAGGTATTTTCGCGTGGCGGCCGAGCTGGTCAGCACGTCACGCTTGATCACCTGTTCCAGCAAGATTCGCTGGTAGAGCTCCCAAATTGCTGAGAGACAGGCCACGCGGGCATTACCCATGCCAGCGACGCTTTGCAATTGCACCGGATCAGCGGCCAACAAACCAGCAATGCCATCGAATTGCGCCATCAGTTGTCGTGCCAGATCCAGCGCACTTTGTCCGCGCGTGCCGGAACCCAGGCAAAGTGCCAATAACTCAGCATCTGACAGACAATTGGGACCAGCATTTAACAGGCGTTCCCGTGGTTGTTCCGACTCAGGCCAGGCGGCAATTGACATAGGAATACCTAAGATTAATGGTTATCTTAATAATAGATGGGCATTGGTGAAACGCTCAGCCAACCCACAAATTGCGTCAGTAGACACTTACTGCTAGTCTAGCCATCCTTGTTAGAAGCCCGGATCATCAACCTCTCCATGTTAAGCCTCACTAACAAACGGATTCTGTTGGGCATCACCGGTGGCATCGCCGCCTACAAGTGTGCCGAGCTAACCCGGCTTTTTGTACGCGCTGGTGCTGAAGTGCGCGTGGCCATGACCACCGCTGCCACGGAATTTATCACCCCGCTCACCATGCAAGCCTTGTCTGGCAACCGCGTGCATCTGAATTTGCTCGACACCGAAGCAGAAGCCGGCATGGGGCACATCGAACTCGCCCGTTGGGCAGATGTTGTGCTGGTCGCTCCAGCTACTGCTGATGCTATTGCGCGCATCGCGCGTGGCCAGGCGGATGACATTCTCACCACGCTCATTCTTGCCACGCCTTCTCCTGTTGCCATAGCACCCGCGATGAACCAGGGCATGTGGGCCAACAGTGGGACACAGGCCAATCTCGACAATCTGCGCGAACGCAACATGCATGTATTCGGGCCTGGCACTGGCGAGCAGGCTTGCGGTGACGTGGGGCTGGGCCGTATGTGGGAACCGGAGCAGCTGCTTGAAGCCACTGCCAGCATGTTCAAGACCGGATTTCTGGCAGGTAAAAATCTGCTGATTACCGCCGGCTCTACCCGGGAAGCAATTGACCCGGTGCGCTACATCAGCAATCACAGTTCCGGGAAAATGGCCTTTGCCATGGCCCAGGAAGCTGTGGCGGCTGGCGCCAGTGTCACTCTGGTGAGCGGCCCGGTGAACTTGCCCAATCTTGACCGCGTAAAAACCATACCCGTGACGACTGCCATTGAAATGTCGGAAGCGGTCATGCAAAACATTGTTGATCAGGATGTGTTTATTGGTGTTGCTGCAGTAGCTGACTATCGCCCAGCGGAAATAGCAGAACAGAAGATCAAGAAAAATGCAGACGAACTCACGCTACGGCTGGTTAAGAACCCGGACATCATTGCAACGGTTGCGGCATTGCCGACCCGCCCCTTCGTTGTAGGTTTTGCCGCCGAGACACAAGACATCCTGAAGAACGGTAAATCCAAATTACAGAACAAGAAGCTGGATCTACTGTTTGCCAATATGGCCACCGACACCTTTGGTCAGGACGAAGTGCAGGTCACTGCAATTGGCAAAGATCTCGAACAGGAGCTGCCGCTGGCCAATAAAAATGTTGCAGCGCGTCAGATGCTGCAACTCATCGCTGAGCAGATAAAAACAGACAACAAATGACACAGTCAAAAACTCAGGAAAGTTTCACTCCTGCTGGCATTCCGGAAGCGATCTTCCGTGCCTACGATATCCGTGGCGTAGTTGAAGAACAACTCTCGGCAGATGTGGTTTATCAAATCGCCCGGGCAATAGGCAGCGAGGCAATCGATCTTGGCATCCACTCACTTCTTGTAGGGTGCGATGGGCGACTGTCCAGCCCGGAGCTGTCCCGGTCTTTGATCGGTGGCTTACTGGAGAGCGGGGTCAACGTGGTGAATCTGGGCATGGTACCCACGCCACTGTTGTATTTCGCTGCACACGAGACTCAATATGATTCTGGAGTCATGCTCACAGCCAGCCACAATCCGGCGGATTACAACGGATTGAAAATTGTTTTCCGTCGCACCTGCCTCGCTGATAATCAGATCCAGTCTATTCGCACGCGTATTTTGAACGCACAGATTTACAGCGGCAAAGGCCAGCTTTCTGAATTGAATATACAGCCTGATTATATTTCCCGCATTGTGCGTGACATAACCATCGAACGCCACATGAAGGTTGTTATAGATTGTGGTAACGCAGTGCCAGCAATTACCGCGCCTGAATTATTTACAGCATTGGGCTGCGAAGTCATTCCACTTTACTGTGATGTCGATGGCCGGTTCCCCAATCACCACCCCGACCCAACTCGTGCTGAAAACCTGTTGGATCTTTCTGCGGCCGTTATCGATCACGGCGCTGATCTCGGCATAGCTTTCGATGGCGATGGTGACAGGCTGGGGGTCGTTGACGAGAAGGGCCAGTTTATAAATGCAGACAGCATTATGGGCCTGCTCGTCAAACGCCTGGCACCTCACTACCAGGGACAGCCCATCGTGTTCGACGTCAAATGCAGCCGTCATCTGGCACAGCTTATCGAGCAACTGGGGTGCGAACCTGTCATGCACCGCAGCGGCCACTCCTTCATGAAGCAGAAGATGCAGGAAACCAATGCACCGCTAGGGGGGGAGTTTGCTGCCCATATATTTATCAAGGATCGCTGGTATGGCTATGATGACGGACTCTATGCGGCCGCCCGGGTAATAGAAGCCTTAAGTGTCGAATCAGAGCCCGCCAGCAGTCAATTGGACACTCTTGGGGACTCAATTGCGACACCGGAAATCAGTATAGCTGTGCCAGATGCACAGAAGTTCGACCTCATGCGCAAAATCGCCCGGCACAGCGATTGGAAAGATGCCTGCCTGATCAAGCTGGACGGCATCAGGGCCGAATTTACCGATGGTTGGGGGCTGATCCGTGCGTCCAATACCAGCCCTGCCTTGCTACTTCGTTTTGAAGCGGATAATCTACGCGCCCTTCACGCCATTCAGGCGAAATTTAAAGCCCTGCTAAAAAAGTTTGATGCAGCACTCGACTTTGATTTCATGGCTGATGAACCCAATACCCACACAGCAAAAGCCAGCTAGTCACAGGGAATTTTTTCATGTCATTAACAGTGGATAGCGCCAGAAATATTGCCAGAGTTCTTACCGAATCTCTGCCTTACATCCAGAAGTTCAAAGGCAAAACGGTTGTAGTCAAATATGGTGGCAATGCCATGGTTGACGAAAATCTCAAACAGAGCTTTGCCCGCGATATTGTATTGATGAAGATTGTTGGTATTAACCCTGTCATCGTGCATGGGGGAGGCCCGCAGATTGGCACAGTATTGGAGAAGCTCAACATCAAGTCCGACTTTGTCGATGGATTGCGTGTCACAGACAGCCAAACCATGGACGTCGTGGAAATGGTGTTGGGCGGATTGGTAAACAAGGAAATCGTCAACCTGCTCAATCGCAACCAGGGACGCGGCGTGGGCATCTCGGGTAAAGATGGCAATCTTATCCGGGCGCGCAAACTTAAACTGCTTCGCAAGAACGATGACACCGATGACGAGCTGATCGACATCGGACAAGTAGGCGAAGTTGAACACATTGACACCGCCGTACTTGAGGCGATGGCAGCGGGCAACTTTATCCCGGTTATTGCGCCAATCGGTACCGATGAAAATGGCGCCAGCTATAACATTAATGCTGATGCTGTCGCTGGTGAAATTGCCGATGTGCTCGGCGCAGAAAAGCTGATAATGCTAACCAATATTGCTGGCGTGCAGGATGACCAGGGCAATGTACTAACTGGCCTGAGTACGAGGCAAGTAGATGAACTTATCAAAGCCAAAGTCATCAACGGTGGCATGTTGCCCAAGGTGCAATACGCACTGAAGGCAGTGAAGGGTGGTGTAACCAGTGCGCACATTATTGATGGTCGGGTTGAGCATGCAGTCCTGCTTGAAATTTTTACTGACGAAGGGGTCGGCACCTTGATTACCAAGGACGGCCTGAACAAGTAGAAGAAGATAATGGCTATTAAAGAAAAAATATCCCGCAAAGATCAAATCCTCCAGACACTGGCAAGCATGCTGGAAAACTCCCCTGGAGAACGGATTACTACGGCGGCACTGGCCAAAGAAGTCGGTGTTTCAGAAGCAGCGCTTTATCGACATTTCCCCAGCAAGGCGCGCATGTTCGAGAGCTTAATCGGATTTATCGAAGATACACTGTTCCAGCGCATTAGCCGTATTCTGCAGGAAGAACAACGGGCCGCAGTAAAAGTGCACAACATCCTCCTGTTGTTACTTACTTTTGCGGATCGCAATCCAGGGCTGACACGCTTGCTCACCAGCGAAGCTCTCACTGGCGAAACGGAACGATTGCGCGAACGCATAACACAGTTTTTCAGTCGGCTTGAAGCACAGATCAAACAGATATTACGAGAAGCGCAGATCCGCGAAAATCTTAAACCCACAATCTCGCCTGCCGCCCTGGCCAATTTGCTATTAGCCTGTTGTGAAGGCAGGTTGCAGCAATTCGTGCGCAGTGAGTTCAAACAATCGCCGGTGGAATCCTGGGATGTGCAGTGGGAGTTTTTGTCGCGTGATATGTTGCGACCCTTTACTGCAATTCAATCGCCGTAAGCTCAGGGCACCACTTACAGAGTTGCCCTACACGCCATACTGTTTGCGGTAAGCCTCTACACTATCCAGATGTTGCGCGAGCTCTGCATTCTCAGCAGTGCCGAGATAACTGATTATATCCTGCAGCTTGATAATACTGACGACTTTTATACCGCAGAGCTGTTCGATTTCCTGAATGGCTGACAATTCACCGGTGCCTTTTTCCTGCCTGTCCATGGCCACTGCAATGCCCGCCAGCTCTGCGCCAGCCTGGGCAATTATTCCGGCGGCTTCCTTGATGGCCGTGCCCGCCGTAATCACATCATCGATAATCAGGGTCTTGCCTTGCAACGCTGCACCGACTATCGAACCACCCTCGCCATGGTCCTTGGCTTCTTTCCTGTTGAAACAATAAGGCGTATCAATTTGATGTCTTTCTGCAAGCGCCATGGCAGTCGTCGCCGCGAGCGGAATACCTTTATAGGCCGGACCGAACATCACATCAAAATCAATTCCGGAATCATTGATTGCGTCTGCATAGCTGGCAGCCAAAAATCCCAGTTTATTGCCAGTATTGAACAAACCGGCATTAAAAAAGTACGGGCTGGTGCGCCCTGATTTCAGCGTGAACTCGCCGAATCGCAGAATGTCGTTGGCGATAACAAATTCGAGAAATTTAGCCTGGTATTCTTTCATTATGCTGTGATGTTTTGAGAGACGACCTTCTGTTAATTCTATGCCAACGCTCGTTTCTGAGCTTCTACCAATTGCTTGATAGCCTGTTTGCCGAGACCAATCATCTCAAGCAATTGCGGATGCGTAAATTCACCGTCTTCACCAGTGCCCTGCACTTCGATAAAACCGCCATTGTCAGTCATTACTATATTCATGTCGGTTTCCGCGTTGGAGTCTTCGGCATAATCCAGGTCAGCGACTGCTGTACCCTTGAATATGCCTACTGACACCGAAGCCACCATCTGCTTCAAGGGATTCTCCTTGATAATGTTCTTCGCCAACATATGATTGAGCGCATCAACGAGCGCTACACACCCGCCGGTTATGGAGGCAGTACGAGTGCCACCATCGGCCTGTATCACATCACAATCAAGCTTGATGGTATTTTCTCCCAACCGCTTCATATCCACTGCGGCTCGAAGTGAACGGCCAATCAGGCGCTGAATTTCCTGGGTGCGTCCGCTCTGTTTGCCGCGTGCGGCCTCTCTGTCCATACGCCCACCTGTGGAACGCGGCAGCATACCGTATTCGGCAGTGACCCAGCCCTGACCACTACCCTTGAGAAAGCGCGGCACACCTTCTTCGACCGTGGCGTTACACAGGACCTTGGTATTGCCGAACTCAACCAACACGGAGCCTTCCGCGTGCATGGTGTAGTTGCGAGTGATGCGAATGTCGCGAATTTGTTCTGGAGAGCGTGTACTGGGCCTGAGTTGATCTGTCATGAATAGTCCGTTACGGCTGGTGACTGGTGAATTAATTTGGTCGGGATTATCCTTGAATTGGCACAGCAACGCGAGCCGGGGTCAAGCGACTGTGATTAATCGCACATTACGATAGAATAGCGGCTCGCAAATTCAGGGCACCCTGCATGACTTCAAGTATGACAGCATTTTCCAGGCAGCAGTCCAGTGAGGACTGGGGCACACTGGTTTGGGAGATACGCTCGGTCAACCACCGTTATCTCGAACCCCATGTGCGGCTGCCCGAGATGTTCAAGGGCCTGGAAAATACCGTCCGTGAAACGCTACGCAAGCACATCAATCGCGGCAAGGTGGAGTGCCAGCTTCGCTATCAAGCCAGCGATGCGCAGGCCAGCGACATGGAACTTGATAATGATTTACTCAACCAGCTTGTCAGGGCTAATCAGCAAATAGCTGAAGCCGCAGGTTTGGAAGCAACACTGAGCAGCATTGATTTATTGAAATGGCCTGGCGTGGTTAAAGAGCCCGAACTGGATCTGGCGCCACGTGAGAAACAGGCAATGGATCTGTTTCTCCGTGCCCTGGATGACCTCATCGCCAGCCGCGAACGTGAAGGCGCCGAATTGGAAGGCTTCCTGCTGCAGCGTGTCGCAGCCGTGCGGGAAATCGTGGTATCCGTGAGAGCTAACATGCCGCAGATTCTGGCAAATCAAAAACAAAATCTGGTGGATCGTCTTGCGGACATGCAAGCTGAACTGGAACCCGCAAGGCTGGAGCAGGAAATCGCGCTTCTGGCCCAGAAGGCCGATGTAGATGAAGAACTCGACCGACTTAACTCCCATCTCAATGAAGTTGAGCGAGTTATCAAGGCGAATGAACAAAAAGGCCGGCGGCTGGATTTTCTGATGCAGGAACTCAACCGGGAAGCCAACACCCTGTCATCCAAGTCTGTTGTTGCAGAAACAACACTTAATGCAGTTGAACTTAAAGTACTGATCGAGCAGATGCGCGAACAAGTGCAAAATATCGAATAACAAAATTTCAAAATCTGGAGCGGAACATAACTTGGCGGTCGGCATACTATATATCGTGACAGCACCTTCTGGTGCCGGGAAAACCAGTCTGGTTAATGCGCTGGTGGCGGATGATGCGCGCCTGGCTGTTTCCATTTCCCACACAACCCGGCCCCGGCGTCCGGGGGAACAAGACGGCGTTAATTATCATTTCGTTGAAGAAAGTGTCTTTCTCGACATGTTACAGAGCGGCGATTTTCTCGAGAGTGCCGAGGTCTATGGCAATCGCTATGGCACTTCCCAGACCTGGGTGAATGAGCAGTTGGCAAAAGGCGTCGATGTAATTCTCGAGATAGACTGGCAGGGCGCACAACAGGTTCGCAATCTGTATCCCGCATCATGTTCGATTTTTATTCTGCCCCCTGCAGTTGAGACTCTGCGTGAACGGCTCGAGTCCCGGGCACAGGATGATGAAAAAACCATCGACAAACGCATGCAGGAAGCGGCAAGTGAGATCTCCCATGTGGCGGAGGCCGATTTTATCGTGGTGAATGACGATTTCGACACCGCCGTCGCGGACCTGCGCGCCATTGTCAGGGCACGGCGTCTTACCGTGACCGCTCGCGAAGGTGACCTGTCTGACTTGTTAGCCAGCCTCACCGCCCCCAGATAGTATCCATATAGGCCCGTCAGGCCCCGCTTCCCATTGCCAATAGGGCAGAGAAAGGCATGCAAATGGCTGCGGAATTCAGTAAAATCCCCGGTCCTGCGTGATCAGGGCCGCGCCGGGCCCGCACAGATTCACGCCTGATGTCGCAGAGATACTGCGAAATCACACGAAATCCGGTAAATTCAAGGTATTAAAGGGTATTTAAATGGCACGTATTACTGTTGAAGACTGTTTGGACAATGTGGATAACCGCTTTGAGTTGGTCATGGTGGCCAGCAAGCGCGCCCGCCAGATACAGATCGGAGGCAAGGATCCATTGCTGCCGGTTGATAATGATAAGCCGACAGTACTCGCGCTGCGCGAAATCGCCGAAGGCCTTGTAGACGCTGCCATTCTCGTAGAGAAGCCCTCCATCGAAATCGACGACGAAACCGATAGTTTGCAAGCAGCAATCGAAGCTGTGGAAGCTGAATCCGCCAGCAGTGAAGACGGCGAGACAGAGCCTTCAGCCGATAAAGAGGCTTCAGCAGAATCATCTGCAAGCGAAGAGTCTGCGGCTGATGAAGAGCCTTCAGCTGGTGAAGAGCCCGCAGCAGCTAGCGAAGAGTCGGAAGACACAGAAAAAGAGTAACGAGGCAAAGAGTCATGCAGGTGCACGCCACAGACAGCATTGACTCCCTTGCCTCAGACCTCGGTACTTATCTGGGCAAGGACCAGGTAAATGCCGTAAGACGCGCCTTCTATTACGCCGAACAGGCCCACGAAGGCCAGACACGCCGCAGTGGTGACGCCTATGTCACCCACCCTCTTGCGGTGGCCGGTATTCTTGGCGAGATGCACATGGACCATCAGAGCCTGATGGCTGCCATGCTGCACGATGTCATCGAAGATACCGGTATTACCAAGACAGCCATCAAGACACAATTCGGCAATACCGTTGCCGATCTGGTCGACGGTGTCAGCAAGCTCAACAAGATCACATTCTCCAGTCGTGCAGAAGCACAAGCCGAGAATTTTCAAAAAATGGCAATGGCAATGGCCAAAGACCTGCGGGTCATCCTTGTCAAAATCGCCGATCGTCTCCACAACATGCGTACTCTGGATGTGTTAGCTCCAGATAAACGTCGCCGCATCGCCCGCGAAACTCTGGATATTTATGCCCCCATTGCTAACCGTCTGGGTATGAATAATGTGCGAGTTGAATTCGAAGAACTGGGCTTCTCTGCGCTCTATCCCATGCGCGCGCGCCGTATTGCCGCTGCAGTCAAACGCATCCGCGGTAATCGCAAAGAAATCGTGTCACAGATTCAGACCTCGCTGGAGGCCTGCCTTGAGCGGGAAGGACTGCCCGGGCGCACCAGAGGCCGCGAGAAACATCTTTTTAGTATTTACAAAAAGATGCGCAGCAAGCACAAGTCATTTTCGGAAATCATGGATGTGTATGCGTTCCGGATTGTCGTTGACAGCGTCGACACCTGTTATCGTGTGTTAGGCGCAGTGCATAGTCTTTACAAGCCGGTGCCTGGCCGATTCAAGGATTACATCGCTATCCCCAAAGCCAACGGATATCAATCGTTGCACACCACCTTGTTCGGTATGCACGGCGTGCCCATCGAAATCCAGATTCGTACCGAAGAAATGGAAGCGATGGCCAACAATGGTATTGCTGCACACTGGCTTTACAAATCCAGCGAAGACATGCCAACTAACGCCCATTTGCGCGCACGTGAGTGGGTCAACGGCTTACTGGAGATGCAGAAGAACGCCGGTAATTCGTTGGAGTTCATTGAGAACGTCAAGATCGATTTGTTCCCGGACGAAATCTACGTCTTTACACCCAAGGGCATGATCTTCGAACTACCAGCAGGCTCAACTGCAGTAGATTTTGCCTATGCTATCCACACAGACGTAGGCAACTCCTGTGTGGCCTGCCGCATCTCGCGCAGACTTGCGCCTTTGAGCGAACCACTACAGAGCGGACAAACGGTAGAGATCATTACAGCGCCAGGCACACAACCCAACCCGGCCTGGCTAAGTTTTGTCGTTACAGGCAAAGCGCGTAGCAATATTCGTCATTATCTGAAAAACCAGAAGCACTCTGAGTCCGTGGCTCTGGGTCGGCGTCTTTTAAACAAGGCACTGGCCAGTTTCGGCAGCCAGCTCGACTCCATTCCGCAGGAAAATATCGAAGTCGTGGTTAATCAAACCAATAACCAGTCCATCGATGACCTGCTGGAAGAAATCGGACTGGGCAATCGCATGGCATACATGATCGCCCAGCGACTCACGGCCCAGGAAACACCCAACCCTGAAGATTTACGCAATGCTGAAAAACAAAGCACTCTTGCCATTCGCGGATCCGAAGGTATGGTGATGAACTATGCCAAGTGTTGCCACCCTATTCCTGGCGATCCCATCATCGGCCATATCAGCTCAGGCCGAGGCATGGTGATACACACCGATGACTGCAATAACGTTTCGGACATCAGGGACAATCCCGAAAAATGTGTAACGGTTAGCTGGGATCCGGAAGTACAGGGAGAGTTTTCAGTTGAGCTGCGTGTTGAGCTGGAGAATCAGCGCGGCATTATTGCCACGCTGGCAACTACTATTACTGGCACCGAAGCGAATATTGAAAAGATCAGTACGGTCGAACGTGACGCCCGCTTCAGTATTGTGAACTTGTCACTCAGCGTACGTAACAGAATACACCTGGCGCGTGTTATGAAACGGGTCAGGCTTGTCCCGTCGGTAACCAAAGTAACGCGAGTCAAGAGTCGCCGCGTCAAGAAAATCATCAAGAACACTATTGGAGTGCACTAACCCGCCATGGCCGAGAAACAAAAAATAGAAACCAAGTCAGCTCCGGGCGCAATAGGTCCGTACTCACAGGCAATCAAATTAGGCAACCTGGTGTTTATTTCCGGCCAGGTGGGATTCGACCCCGCCAGTAAAGAGTTGGTTGCAGGTATCGAGGCACAGACGCGCCAGGTCTTCGCCAACCTGGCTGCAGTGGCCGAAGCAGCCGGTGCCACGTTGCAGAATGCCGTGAAGCTTACTATCTATGTTAATGATCTTGGCAACTTCCAGACCGTTAACGAGATCATGGCACAGAATTTTTCCGAACCGTATCCTGCCCGTGCCACTATCGAAGTCAGCAAGCTGCCGGTAGATGCATTGGTGGAAATCGACGCCATCCTCGCTTTATAGCCCTGCCCGGTATTAGCTCCTATACTTCAGGTAGCATCTAACAAAGGCCTGATACTCACCTGATGACTAGTCCTCAGCACCCGGATCAATCTGCTCTGACGACACTAAAGGGCGTAGGTCCAGCGCTGGAGAAGAAGCTGGCTGTCATTGGTATCCATTCAGTGCAGGACCTGCTGTTTCATCTGCCTCTGCGCTATGAAGACCGGAGCCGAATTAACCCCATCGGCAAGACCCGCATTGGTGACATCGTGCAGCTGCAGGGCGAGGTGATTTCCGCCCAGATTCAGTTTGGCCGCAGACGGAGCTTGCAATGTCTCATCAAGGACAAAACAGGCATCATCAGTCTGCGCTTCTTCTATTTCAGCACCGCACAAAAAAATGCCCTTGTACCTGGCGCCACCGTGCGATGTTATGGCGAGGTCAGGCCAGGTCGGGCTGGCTTCGAAATTTATCATCCCGAGTACCGTATCCTTAAGGAAGCAGAGGATGAGGTAGTCAGTAACGAACTAACACCGGTATATCCGCTGACTGAAGGTTTGCAACAAGGCAGACTGCGCCAGATTATTGGTCAGGCACTGCAAAGACTGTCCAAAAACATGGTGCTTACTGACTACCTGCCACCGAATCTTATTCAGCGCTATGGGCTGGAAGAGCTTAAAGCAGCAATTCAATTGGTGCACAGGCCGCCAACCGATATGCCACTGGCCTGGCAGGGCGCTGGCATGAACCCGGGCCAAAAGCGCCTGGCATTTGAAGAGCTCCTTACCCATCGGCTCTCGATGCGCCGTTTTAAATTACATTCCAACCAGGAGACGGCACCACAACTTGCCCCCGCGACAAGCCTCCAGAATCAGTTTGTCGCATCCCTGCCGTTTGATCTCACTGCCGCCCAGCAACGGGTTTGGAGCGACATCAGTAACGATCTGGACAGTAAACAACCTATGTTGCGGTTGCTGCAAGGCGACGTGGGTTCGGGCAAAACTGTGGTGGCAGCACTGAGCAGCTTGCAGGCCATTGGCAATGGCTTCCAGGTGGCGCTTATGGCCCCGACTGAAATCCTGGCCGAGCAACACTACCTGAACTTTAGCCAATGGTTTGCCCCGCTGGGCATCAATGTAGGCTGGCTTAGTGGAAAAATTAAGGGCAGTAAGCGCAGCACCCAACTCGGACAACTGGCCGCGGGCGAATGCCAGATTCTGGTGGGGACTCACGCCCTGTTTCAGGATGACGTGGTTTATCAGAAACTCGGGCTGGTGATCATCGATGAACAACACCGCTTTGGCGTACACCAGCGCCTGGCGCTGCGTGAAAAGGCAGCCACGCCCGGTAATAATCCACACCAGCTAGTCATGACTGCCACACCCATCCCGCGCACGTTAGCCATGAGTGCATATGCCGATCTGGATTGCTCAACAATCGATGAACTGCCTCCCGGGCGTAGTCCGGTGAATACCGTGATTATTTCCTCCGAACGGCGTGAAGATGTGGTGCAGCGCATCGCCAAAGCTTGCGCTGAAAACAAACAAGCCTACTGGGTTTGTACACTGATCGAAGAATCCGAAGCCCTGCAGGCACAAGCAGCGGAAGCAACCTATGCCAACCTGTCCAAACAGTTGCCGGGTATCAATGTGGGCTTGATTCATGGGCGTATGAAGCCACAGGAAAAGCAACAGGTAATGGCACTCTTTAAAGAAGGGCGGCTGCAGCTCCTGGTTGCTACCACTGTTATTGAAGTGGGTGTGGATGTGCCCAATGCCAGCTTGATGGTGATAGAAAATCCCGAGCGACTCGGGTTGGCGCAACTGCATCAGTTGCGTGGACGGGTAGGACGCGGGAGCCAACAGAGTCACTGTTTGCTGCTCTATCAAAACCCTTTGTCCCGCGCAGGCAAAGAACGCCTGGCTGTCATGAAAGAAAGTAACGATGGTTTCTATATTGCGGAAAAAGATCTTGAGTTGCGCGGCCCTGGCCAGGTATTGGGTACGGAACAAACCGGCCTGATGAGTTTCAGGGTGGCTGATATCGCCCGCGATGCAAGTCTGCTGGAAGATGTGCGCGATGCGGCTGAGTGGATCTTGAAAAATCAACCGGAACTAATAGATCCTCTGGTCCGACGCTGGATAGGTGAGCGTGTTAATTATGTTAATGCCTAGGCCACCGGTATTTTACTCTCACTACAGGTCAAGACGCCATCAAAGGTTCAGCTGGAGCTGACTCTCTTTCAGCCTCACTCGTTGGCGCTGGCGCTACTGGTTCAACGGCTCAGCCGGGTGACACCATCAATGCGGGTGAAGGCTCTGATAAGCTGACTCTCTCTGTGTCTGGTGACTCTGGCGGCGCTTACACGCTACAAGCTCTGATCACAGACTCTGTTGAGACGCTACACGTCAACAACTTTGAGACTGATGCCGCTACAACTGCCGTTGATTACACGGGTTCTGCAGGTAACGACACGTTCATCATGATGACTACTGCCGATAAGATTGCTGGTGGCGCTGGCACAAGCGATACGCTTGATGTGAATTACGCGGCTGTCCTTGGTGGAATCAGCGTAGACCTATCAGCTACTGGTGAGCAAATCTCAACTCTAGATGGCGGTGCGATCTCTGGATCGGTTACTGGTTTCGAGAACGTTGACCTTTCAGGTTACACAGGCTTCGGTGCATCGGTTACTGCTATCAAGACTGGTTCAACTATCACTGGTACTGGGTCAATAGACCGTATTACTGGTGGGGCTGGCGCGGATACGATTAAAGGCGGTGCTGGAGCTGATGTAATTACTGGTGGAGCAGGAAACGACACGTTCGTTTATGCAGGAACAGCTGAGCTAGTTGCCGCTAACGCTGCAATAGATGCTGTGGATGGTGGTTCTGGTACAGCGGACGCGATCCGCCTTGATGGAGCTACTACCATTGCGGCAGCTGATTTACTAGATCGTATTGATAACGTAGAGCAAATAACAGCAAGCGCTACTGCAGGTGCATTATCAATTACTGCTACTGCTGTAGCTGGTACCTTTACTGGCACATCATTCGATACTATCGACTTATCAGGTGACACAAACGCAGTCGGTGCTAACGTAGTAAGCATCACGGGTATAACGGGAATTACTACTATCAAGGGTGGTGCAGGTGTAGAGACGATCACCCTCGGTGCCGCTGCTGTCGCGGCAACAGTGACTCCTGGTGGTGGAGCGGATGTCCTCAGTTTGGGTAACGCTTTGGGTGCTACAGTTGTTATTGGTACCGCAGACGTTGGTGCTACGTACGCAACGGCTGATAAAATTACCGGCTTTACTACTAATGTTGACAAACTGTCATTAGGTACAGCAGGCACCGCGGCTAACTTTGCTACTGCAAACGGCGCTGCTACTGAGGCCGCAGCTTTAATTGCGGCAAATACCGCCTTAGACGGCACTGTCCAGTACTATTTAGCTACAGCTATTGTCGCTGATTTGGGTGGTGGTGCTGGGCTTGAAAGCTTGCTCTTCATCGACCAAGACCTTGATGGTACTGCTGACGATGTTATCGCCCTTGTTGGTATTGCAGGTGTTCTTGATGAGAACGATATCATCGCTTAATTCATATAGAGCTTTGATAGTTCCTAACTAGCTAAAACCAAGAAAAGCCAGCTCTTAACGGGGTTGGCTTTTTTTGTGCGAGGATGCTTTGCAGTATGCGGATGGTTCACACTTTGCATTCTCAGAAGATAAAATAAGAGCCCAACAATCAGGTAGAAGGGGTAATTAAGACATGGCGACAATCACAATAGACGGCAAAGAGTATGACGTTGACTCTCTGTCTGAAGAATCAAAGGCGCAGTTGGTTAATTTGCGGTATGTAGACTCTGAGCTTGCACGACTTCAAGCCCAAGCGGCCACTTTGCAAACAGCGAGAATTGCTTATGGACGAGCTTTGAAGCAGACACTAGAGCAAGGCGAAGCGCCGAAAGAAGACGAAGTCAATATTGAAGGGCTAGGCGACTCGATTCAGTTCGATGGCTAGAAAGGCTAACGAGAGTAAGTAAGAGGAATTACGGGAGCCAACTCTTAACGGGGTTGGCTGTTTTTGTGCGTGGGTGTTTCGCAGTATGCGGATGGTTTGCGCTTTGTGATTACTTTGCGTTGTTTACGAAACGCGATGTGGAAGCGTGAAAAAATGCATTTACTCAAAATTGGAAAATCAATACTATTGGATAAATTATCCACAATCAGCACATAACCATAATAGGAAAAGATTATGACTGATATCAGAAAAATCAAAATAAATATGATAGTAGCTTGTTTGA
>Ga0255776_10000030_pt1 | contig 147691 bp, 128 predicted proteins | sample 071ome_19_FD_179974 | JGI IMG/M metagenome (GOLD analysis project Ga0255776, IMG submission 179974) | Coastal salt marsh microbial communities from the Groves Creek Marsh, Skidaway Island, Georgia - 071413AT metaG (version 2) | ecosystem: Environmental > Aquatic > Marine > Intertidal zone >...
CTAAAGTGCCAACCGACTCGAATCGCCGAATACTTTGCTCAGTTGCTCATCCAGACGATGAGACGTTCGGGCTTGGATCTGTGTTGATCAAGTACGCAAGGGAAGGGGCAGACGTTTATACCGCCTGCGGTACGAGAGGCGACGTTGGCGAAATCCATGAGCGATCGCATGCCACGCCAGAAACGCTGGCAGAAGTGCGAGAGCAGGAGTACTAAGCGGCCGGGCAAACGATGGGCGTTAGTCGCAGCATTCTCTACGGATACCGGGATTCGGGAATGGCAGGTACTCCTGAGAACGACCACCCGAACGCTTACATAAAAGTTCCAGTGGATGAGGTAGCGGCGCAAATTGTAGAGACGATTCGTGAGATTCGTCCGCACATTGTCCTGACCTTCGACGAAGGCGGCGGTTACGGTCATCCCGACCACATCCACGCTTTGGCAGCAGCTGTTGCCGCCTTCCACGCTGCGGCAGATCCAAATTACGCAGGTTTCTCATTGGAGCCCTGGGCTGCGTCGAAGCTTTACTACTGGGCGTTTCCGAAATCTCGAATGAAGGAGTGGATTGACGGGGTAAAAGAACTGCAACCAGATTCTGATCTTGCGAATCTTGATCCTGATCAACTCGGTATGGACGACTCTATTTTCACGACTGTTCTGGACACCTCGAAGTACATAGACATACGAAGGCGAGCTATCGCCAAACACCAGTCTCAATATTCGCCTTTAGACAGAATGCCGAGCAAAGATCTGGAAGATATGTATCTAAGTACTGATTACTTGATTCAGGCTTACCCAGAAGAAGGTAATCCTGAGGAGACGGATCTGTTTGAAGGACTGGATATCTAGGCGTGGCGCAATGATCGCGACGACGCGATCGCTATTGCTGCCACCGGTGTCCCGAGCAGGGCGCTAATCACTAGTGCTTCTTCATTGCCAAGCGCTTCGGCCACCGCTCCTCCAAATAGCCATCCGAGTGGAAACGTGTTCATTCCAATCACGTAAAGACTCATGACCCGTCCACGCATTTCGTCGGTAGCTGCATTCTGGAACATGATCATCACGGCCGTAATCCACGGAATCGAAATGAGACCCATGGCGAACAGGCAACTCATGCTCAGTACTACCGAATCTGAGAACGCAAAGATCACCATAGATACGTCCCAAACAAGGCCCATCAACAGCATGACTATTGCGTGTCGTTTGTGAACACCATAGATGCTCACGAATACTGCACCAATTAACATCCCTGCACCAAAAAAACCGCCCATGAGCCCGAATCCGGTTGGTCCGATTTCGAGGACTTCTTCGGCGTAAACCGGCATTAGCGGGAATATGGCGACCGCAAACAGGTTCTGCCCGATCAGAAGCAAGGTCAACCAGAGCAGCGGAGGAGTGTTCTTCGCATAATTCAGTCCTTCAAGGAGCTGAGCTCGAAACGAGCCTTTCGATTTTTCAGTCCTTCGTTCTGGCTCGCGAACCCGCATTAGCAAAAGTAGCCCGGCAGCATTTCCGGCAACGACCAACCAGAACACGGTGTGCGCACCAGATGCCGTAATAACGAAACCGACTATTACCGGTCCGAGCATTTCGCCGGTCGTTTGAGCAACCGAAAGTAGCCCGTTGGCATTTGAGAGGCGATCAGATCTAACGATGTCGGCGATCAATGAGTAAAAAGCTGGACCGTAAATTGCTCCGCCAACACCACCGGCAATGGACATCACGACCAAATGCCACGGTTCGATGGTGTTGCTTTGGATAAGGACCGCGACGATTGCAGACGCTGACGCAATCAGGATTCCGCCGGCAATCATCAAAGTTCGCCTGGCGAACCGGTCAGCGATAGCGCCACCTGCAAACGCGAAACCCATGATTGGAATTGCCCGAACACCTGCAACCAGACCAATCCACAATTGTGAACCGGTAAGTTCAAGCACCACCCAGGAGTTTGCAGTGCCGCGCATGAAGATTCCAAGGTCGAAAATCGCCTGGGACAGCACGAGTGCTCTGAACTGAGCGTCACCAATAAGCTCAGATGCTGCAGGTTTGAGTCTCATTTATTGGAGTGCGTTAACTAACTGTTCGAGGACAATGGCCACACCGTGGTCGTCGTTGCTTGCTGTTGTGAATTTCGCATGCTTCTTAATTAGCGGAATAGCGTTATCGACCGCGACCGACCAGCCGCAATCCCGTATCAAGTCGATATCAACGTGATCGTCACCGAACGACATCACTTCATTAAGTCCTATTTTTGATGACCTCAGAAGGTGTTCAACCGAACCTGACTTGGTCGCCGATTTCGGAACAGCATTAAGGAATTCAGCATTTGCAGCTCCGTAGATGACCGTTTCGGGAGAGAGTTGTGTCTCAAGTTCTTCAGCGAGGTCGCCCAGCGGTACGTCGATACCCCAAATTGAAACCTTGGTTGGTCGCTCCTTGAGTGCTTGATCGAAATCCACGAGCATTGTCGGCGTTGCCTTATTAAACGCCCAAAGCTCATCGACGTCGTCATCATGGTTGACGGCAAAACGGATCCCGTCCAGTTCGAGGGTCATTCTTGCCTGCGGCACTCGCTGGTTTACTAGCTCCCAGGTTGTCACCGCATCTTTGATCGCGATCTCGTACCTGACGCCACCAGATAGACCGTGCCTTCCTTCCGCTATGGTGCCGTTCATTTGAACCAGGGATGTGACTTCCATAATGTCTTCACCGATAAGAACTGGCAGCACGCGTTCTGGACGAGAAGTCGCGATCACGACTGGTAGTCCGATGCCAACTACAGCGTGGATAGCATTCCGGGTGCGATCAGTTAGCTCGGTCTTCGAGTTGAGAGTAGTTTCATCTAGGTCTAACGCAACGGCTTTCGGAGTTTGGTTCGAGAAATCAGGAAGTTGCAATTGATTCTTTCGTTTCTGCTGATCGCAGTAGTGCTGGCCAAAGCAACACCGCGCCTATTGATGCTGAAACCCCGATTGCTCCGAGAGAGCCGATCATGGTTCTTGCACTGAATGTTTCTGCCAACCAACCTGCAAGCAGCAGGCCAAGTGGGAGTCCGTAAATACCGAGCGAGCGAATCCCCATGACTCTGCCTCGCAAATCTTCCGGCGTTGACCTGAGTAATCCCACAACCATCGCCACAAAAGTAGCTCCACCTGCAAAACCCCAACAGAACAAGAGCAGTCCAAAGGCAGAAATGGGCATGTTGATCGTCAGGACCAACATCACCAGGTGCCAAACCAACGACCCAATAACCAGGACGCGTGTTGGAGATGTAACGTGCGTTCGAGAACTCACAAACAATGCACCGAGTAAGGCCCCACCGGAAGCTATTCCGGCGAGAATTCCGATTCCGGTGCCTCCCAGCGAATAGAACTCGTCACCAACTACGGTCATCAGCCCGTTCACCAACGGGAACGCCGAAAACTCGACAAGGAAAGAGAAGTAAATCAATCCGGGCAAGTGCGCACTCGCGCGTATGTGCGTTAATCCTTGTTTTATGCCTGCGAATACCGACTCAGAAGGGGCTTTCAAGCTCCCAGGAGCATGTGTCCGATCAACCTTAAAGGCGGCAATAGTCGCGAGCAGATAAAGAACGGTGATGGCTGAGTACGCGACATCCAGACCAAGTGTTTCGAGAATCGTTCCACCGACGATTGCCCCCATGACTCGTGCTCCGTCGAGGGTCGAGCGTGATAACCCGATGGCGCTGTGGAGCGACTCTTTCGGTACCGAGTCAGCGGTTAGGGTTTGCACAAGGACCAGGTCGAGCATTCTGAACACGCTACCCAGCGCGACGATCACATAGGCATGCCAAAGTTCAAGCGAATTGCCGAGCACAAGCGTCGTAAGCGTCGCTGCAAGGAATACATTTAGCGTTCGGACCCATAGTTGAAGTATGCGGCGGTCGAAGCGATCAACCACAACACCGTAGAGAGGACCAAGAAGTGTTCCCGCAAACTTCAGGGCACCGATCAGTCCGACGAGAAGGGGAGAGTCCGTATCGCGCAGCACGAAAATCGCGAGCACGATGATCTCCATCTCAATCGCCCAGAGGCTCAAAGCTTCTGAAGACCAGATGAACTTGTAGTCCGAAAACCTCAGGACACGCAGCGGATTCGATTGGGAGAGACCGGACCAGGACATGGAATACCTCATTGCGGGTATCCAGACGAGTGGATTACCTGGCTTTTCGCAATGCCGGTGTCAGGATAAATGCAAGCCCTGAGATTGTCGTGCCACCAGCAACTGCGACGAACAACGTCATCTGAACGTTGGTGGCTTCGATTAATGCGCCACCCAGTAACCAACCGACTTGATGTGTGAGCACAGTCATGAAGTACAGACTCATGATTCGCCCGCGCATGTTTTCTTCGGTATTTGTCTGGAGCAATACTGGAACTGAGATCATCCACGCAGAGAACGCCGTTCCAAGCAACACCATTGAAAAGCCGGTCATAAATGGAGTTGAGGCGATGGCAAAAATGATCAAGGACACATTGAAGATTGTCATGCCACTCATTAGCAGCAATCCCTTCCTCGCCTTCGATCCGAGCGTGAACAGCACAGCGCTGCCAATTAGCGCACCCACACCGTTCAGCGAAATCATTACTCCATATCCAAATTCGCCCATACCCAACTCGTCGCGAACCTTTACTGGAATCGCTGGTTGGTTCATTCCGAGGAACAGCGCGCTGAGAGCCACGAGCAACAATCCGCGTATTACCGGCGAATGCATAGCGTAGCTGACCCCTTCGCCGATCTCCTGGAACATGTTTCTTCCGCTAGGTACCGGTACTCGGCGCGTGCGAACCATGTAAATGAAAATCGCGGATACCCCGTAGAACGCTGTGAGGGCATAGAACGTGGTGTCGAATCCGAGAATCAGCAGCAATCCACCAAGGCTTGGACCAACGATGTTCGCCGACATCGATATTCCAGTATTCAAACTAGATGCGGAAGTGAGACGTTCCTTTCCAACTACATCGACAGCGAATGCCTGACTAGTCGGGTTGTGCAATGCGAACATCGAGCCTGTGACCAGTGAAATTGGTATCAGGTGCCACCATTCGAGAAGGTCTGCCGAAAGTAAAATGGCGGTCAGTAACGCCATCGAGGCGATCACAACTTTGGTTCGCCAAAGTAATTGCCACCGCTCTGTACGGTCTGCCAATGCGCCGCCAACAAGCGAAATCAGAATGATGGCGACTCCCGGCATCATGTTGACAAGCCCCATCAGGGTTTCGGAGCCGGTCTCCTCAAGCACTATCCACGCCTGACCCATGCTTCGAATCTGGTAACCGGCAAACGTCAGTAGGTTGGCAAGTACAAGGAAGCGATAGTCGCGTAGCGATAGAACGCTGAATGGACCAGTGTTCTGTGGAGTTACTGGCGGAGGAGTATTGCCAGTTTCTTGTGCAGTCTTGCCGGTGTTGATCGTTGTTGCCGATTTGTTGGTCAGCGTTGGTGTTCCATTAATTAGTGATTGGGGCGGAGATCGAGTTAAAGGAAATATTCTCACCAAAGCACGAGTGTTGTAAGGCTCGGTGAGACTATTTTTTGGGATGGGGTAGTAACTACTTTTTGACTATGAACGGTTCCAACAGCGATTCGTTGATTTCAACACCGATACCTGGTCGATCAGGCAGTTTGAATCCACCATCCTCGTATTTCCATGCGGTATCCGACGCTTTCTCCAATCGGTCGGAAAGCCCACCTTGGAATTCCTGCAAGTAGTCTGGCGGCGCTATCGCTGCACATTGCAACGTGGCAGCCTGGAACACCGACACGCCACTTCCCATGTGAGGTGTCGTTTTAATTCCTTCTCTCGCGGCAATATCCATTTGGGTGACGTAATCCGTAAAACCTGTGCGTCCGATGTCCGGTTGATAAACGTCTAGAGCGCGTGGTTCTTTAACCCATTGCTCCATCTGGTACCTGGACCGGAAATGTTCGCCGAGAGCAATGTCAGCACCGGGTTTCGTTACTAATTCCTGGTGACCGGCAAGATCTTCTGGTTGGAGTGGGCATTCAAAGAACCGGACACCTCTCTCCCCGTATTCCTTTTTGCCCTTTTCTGCTGATTCGTGGGAGCACATCCACAGTGTGTCGACCATCCACTGCTCAAGGCTCGGAGCGCCTGCCATTAGTCCGTCGAGTTCAGCGGTGCCAGCATCGACATCTCCAGTCAGGAAAATTTTTGCGCCCTTCAATCCAGTGTCGATCCACTTATTGACGTGGTCGACACGTTCCTCGAGAGTGGCACGCCTCACGCCTGACAGGTAAACATCGAACTCAGAGCGTGGGTTATCGGCAAGCATTGCTGCTACAGGTAATCCTTCCCGTCTGCCAATCGCATCCCACACCGCAATATCGATGGCTGCGAGAGCGTCGAGCCAGTAGCCCGATGAATACCCACGCCCACGCTGGGTGTCGTATAGAAAGTCCCAGAGTTGACCTGGTGAATCGTATTCCTGACCTTCGACCATCTGAGCGATCAGGTCGTTAATAATCAGCGTCACCACCTCAGGTCCAATCCCGGCGTTAGCCTCTCCCCAACCGACGGTTCCATCAGTCAAGGTGACCTTTACGAGTGGGGTTTCGACATACCGTGCGTACACCGTCTGCCAGCCCTGCTTGAATTCAAATCTCGGGGTTTGCCTGTCGCCCTCGTTCGCGCGGTAAGACTCCCAGTACGAGTCCGTGTTTTTGAAAGCCAAATGGAGAGATTCAAGGGATTTGATTTGAAAGCTGGTGTCGTGATTCATGTGGGTCGTGTACTCGAAAGTCGGAAGTGTCGGAAATTCGTAACCGTTTACTTCACAGGTTGATCAGATGAAGTTGTACTACGTGTAGGTTCAATGTGATGTAACCGTAACCGTGTCGAAACGTTTGTTAATGAACGTTGACATAAACGCCAGCCCATGTATAGTTCTCGGTTACTCAAAAAGCTGTGTCTGGAATTCTATCCATCACAGTCACATATGAGTGAGGCAATAAGAATATCGAGGCGCGACTTGCGGGTAGTTGAGAGTTATCTTGAAGACCCACTGTCACGGCAAACAACCTCGATTGAGAAACAGCCAAACATTTGACCGTTTCGATAAAGCCTTTCGGAGGAAAAGCATGGATCTTAGTTTGCTAAAGAAGCGATGGGCGCCTTTGCTGCTAGCAATGGCAAGCCTTCTCGTTATCGCAGCAGTAGCCTGTGGCGGTGACGATGACGGTGACTCATCCTCAGGTGGCGAAGCTCCAACTGCCAAGCCTGCAGCAACCGCAGCCCCTGCGGCAACCGCAGCCCCAGCGGCTACGGCAAAACCTGCAAGCCCAGCAGCCACAGCTAAACCTGCAGCTACTACAGCTCAGGCAGCAGCCACCAACACCCCTGCACCATCAGGTAGTACGGGGCCTGAAGGTTCGATTGTTCGGGCATTCCGAACTCTGGAATCTGTATACGGTATCGGCTACACCGGCCCATACCGAACATCAGCAACGAACCAGCTTGGTGGACTTGAAGAGCCTCTCTTCAACTACCAAAACGGTAACCCAATGACCCCATTCCTGTTGGAAAGTTGGGACATTGACGCTGCTGGTACACGAGCTCGAATGACCCTCAAGAAGGGCATCGACTTCCTTTCACCCATTGGTTATGAAGACGAAGACTTCGGTGAACTTAACGCCGCTGAACTCGTTGAGTGGTTCAACCGCTCAAACGCAACGACCAACCCAGAGTCCACCTATGGTGACGCTGGTGACTTCGCTGCGATCTTCCTGGAAGCAAAAGCAGTTGACGACTACACCGTAGAAATCGGTCTTGTTTCACCTGTTTACTACTGCTTGCCAATCTCGCAGTTCGGCTGTCTCTCTGCAGCACGTGGAGTACACAAAGTCACAACTGCCGACACCAAGGGTGTTGAGTGGGCACGTGCTCACCACGTAGGTACTGGTCCTTATGTACAGGGCGAGTGCACACCTGGTGACCGCTGCACAATGCACGCTGTTGACAGCCACTGGCGACAGGTTGGAAATGTAGCCGAGATCACTGGTCTTCAGGTTCCAGAAGCAACCACTCAGATCGCTATGCTCAAGAACGGCTCGATTGACATGACCGAGCTTGACTACAAGCTCCTTCCTGATGTTATCGCTGAGGGATACACCTTCCTCGAGACCATGCCAGGTGGATTCGTTGGTCAGTCGATCCTCTTCTCTGGTCTGCTGTGGGAACACTCACATGCACGAACCAACGAAGCATTGAACCCATGGGATGCGCCTCCTTACGCTGAGGACTACCCTTGGATTGGTAACCCTTGGGGAACTCAGGGCGACACCTGTACTGACGGTGACGCTCCTGGCCACGAACTTTGTGGTAACGCTCCTTACACGGACACCAACAACCCGGACGGTATGGACGACATGGAACAGGCTCGACTCGTTCGACTTGCTCTCTCGACCGCTATCGACCGTGGCGCAATCAATGACGTTCTCTTGAACGGTATTGGTACTCCGATCTACTCCGAGTACATGGGTCCGGAATACCCAGGTTGGGATGCTTCCCGACAGACTGGTTGTTTCGACTGGCTCGGTAACGAGATCACTTGCTCAGGCACCGCACAGAGTGTCCCGTGGGAAATCGCCGACGGTGACCTCGACGCAGCTGCAGCTCTGCTCGCAACTGCTGGTTACCCTGACGGAGCTGGCTTCGGCAAGCTCACACTTCAGGCTTACGCAGCAGAAGCTGGTCCTGTAGGTCTTGAGGTTGCAGACACCATCATGTCTGACTGGGCCCGACTCGGTATCGAGATCGAAGGTCTGGTAGAAGACTACGGTGGAGTTATCAGCCCACGAATGCGACAGCGAGTTCAGTACCTCCCGGTTCTGAAGAACGGTGACGTTCACTCGAACGTATACCCACTCGACTGGCCACTGCCGACGGTAGACACATCGTCGTCACGACCTGGTTGGGGAGTTGGTTTCGAGTCACAGGCTGGAGCCAAGTGGCTGTTCGAGATTCTCGGTGAGCAGGACGCTAGCGTTCGATCCGAGAAGCACTTGAACTGGGTTGACTACAGCATGTACTGGCTGCAGTACGCCGGTGTCTTCCAGGTACCGAAGGGCATCGTTGTAAACGATCGCATCCAGTCCTGGAACGGATACCAGCAGCACTACAGCAACGTGTCTGGCAACCCTGAGTTCATCGTACTCAACTAAGAGTCCATGCTCTTGGTATGAGTTAGTTCGCTAACTCTGAGAGGGGTCGGTTTTTACCGGCCCCTCTTTGCGTTAAATGACCTCTAAAAAACAATATCCAGCAAACTCGTCTTGAACTCGAAAATTCAGACCATAACGGTTAGTTAGTGATCGTTGACATGTAGTTATGGCGATGCTAACTTTCCGCCACACAACTTTTCGTGGCGCGTACTCGCGTGCGCAGAGCGAGAACGGTTCTTGAATTAGATGTGCCTTGGATGCACGGTCGGAGAGACCCGCCGAGGTAACGGAAGAACGCAGTAAATGGCAAATTTTTTAGCAAGACGATTCTTTTCATCAATCATTTCGGTTATTGGCGCGACGATCGTTATTTTCGTCCTGGTCCAGTTCCACAATGACCCTCGCCAGTTGTTCGTACCTGACTCCGGCTTCGGTATTACCGAAGAGCAGTGGGAAGCATTGGGCGACCGACTTGGACTCAACGATCCACTCTGGAAACAATATCTGACGTGGATCGGTAAGACCCTCAGAGGAGATCTGGGTGTTTCTCTCGCACGTGACCGTGCTGTTACCGACCTGATTGCAGGAAAGATCGGAGCGACGATTCAGCTCGCAGTAGGTGGGTGGATATTTGCGATCGTATTAGGTATTCCAATGGGGGTCCTGGCCGCGGTAAAACGCGGAAGCTTCTGGGATTACTTGGGTCGTGGAGTGGCTATTGTTGGTCAGGCTGCTCCACCATTTGTCACTGCGCTTGTGATCATCTGGTTCTTCGCAGTTTGGTTGAACTGGTTTCCGGCCGGTGGTAGGTCACCTGATTTCAACTGGAAGGAATACCTCCTCCCGTGTGTCGCTCTTGGATGGGGTGCTGCGGCAGGTCTGATGCGTCTTACCCGTTCCTCAATGCTGGAGGTTCTTGACTCCGAGTACATCCGACTTGCCCGTGCAAAGGGTGTTGGTTGGAACTGGGTCATCTATAAGCATGCACTCCGCAACGCTCTGATTGCCCCGGTGACGTCAGCGCTGCTGATCTTTTCCGGTTGGCTCAATGGTGCGCTGGTAGTAGAAATCGTTTTCTCATGGCCAGGACTCGGTTATGACGCTCTTTATAGGGCTGTGAATGACAACGACTTCCCACTGTTATTGGGAACGGTTTTCATCTTCATTCTGATTTACCTTGTGTTTGCAACTCTTGCCGACGTTGCCTACACACTCATTGACCCACGAGTGCGACTAGGGTCGTCTTCCGACTAAAGAGGCTTATTCATGGCAACAGCTGATTCTCAAAACCAGGTGGAGCACGTCGATTCATCGACGATTGAAGCACCTCTGGTAGCCGTAAAAGTAAAACGGTCACCATTTGGTCACGCTTGGTGGTTCATTCGCCGATACCCGGTCATCCCAGCCTTTGTGCTGATTGTGCTGGTTATCACGGCAATTATTGGTCCGAGCATAGCTCCTTACGAGCGAGACATCGGAGTGATTCAGGACCGTCATCTTGGAGTATTCAAGACCTCTGAGTTCACCGATCCTCCTAAGTACAGTCTCTGGCCGCAAGGTTTCCACCTGCTGGGTGCAGATCACATCGGTCGGGACGTCTTCACTCGAGTTCTCCACGGAGCTCGAATTTCCATGCAGGTGGTACTTGTATCGCTCGCACTTGGAATGGTGATTGGAGTTTCGCTCGGAATGATCGCCGGATACTATGGTGGAATTATTGACGAGCTAATTACCCGATTCGTTGATATTTGGTATGCGATGCCATTCCTTATGGTGGCGCTTATCGTGGTACTGATCTTTGGTCGTGGTCTGACGGTACTCCTGTTCGTGTTAGCGCTTATTGCGTGGACATCATTCGTCAGGGTTATTCGTGCCCAGATCCTTGTTCTCAAACAAATGGATTACGTATCGGCAGCCAAGGTGAACGGAGCTTCTGACTTCCGAATCCTGTTCAGACACCTACTACCAGGTATTTTGAACACGGCTATCGTTGTAGGAACGCTGAACACTTCCGGATTGATTCTTTCTGAGTCAGTGTTGAGCTTCGTAGGTGCTGGAATCCAGCCACCAACGCCAGCGTGGGGTGTCATGACCAACGAAGGTCGTGACTACCTCTCCATCGCTGCTCATCAGGTACTTGTACCTTCTGCAGCGATTTTCCTCGTGGTTATCTCTCTCAACTTCCTGGGCGACTGGCTCCGAGACCGACTTGACCCTCGATTGCGACAGATCGACTAAAGTCGTTTCGAGAAGATATAAAGAAAGCTCTCGGCATAGCACTGAGGGCTTTTTTTGTTGGTAAAGCGGGTGAGATGTATGAAACTGTGTGTAGAAAGTGGGTGAACCCGCGACGTCTGGACACCAGGAGATTGAGGGTCGTTGATAACTTGCCAACTGGGATCCATCCGCTCCGTTCAGGACACTTCAGATAGGGCATCCATTGCGTGGTTACAGATCACCATTCTTGCTGCGGGAGGGGTCGTAGATCTCTTTACGCAGCAAATATGACCGTTACTTTACTTGTTCGTCACCCTGAACTTGATTCGGGATCTCTACTACCCTCGGATGAGTGGCTAGATCCTGCTCCACAATTGGGTCTTCATGAACTTTAGCCAGTGGGTAGGCTTTCCGTGCAAATACACGACTCCGCGTCGCGTCCCGACCGAAGCGTATGGACCACGCCTTTAGCATAGATATTGAAAACACCAGTGCTGACTAGGCCGGTTAGATATAAAAAACGACCGCCCCATAGGGCGGTCGTTTCTATTAGCGTTTAGGTTTTACTCAACACAAACTGCACCCGTGGCACTGTCTCCGGAGAACTGAGATTCGTATGTATAACACCCAGGGACGGTGAAAGTGTGTTCGAAAGCCTTTGGTTCTTTATCGAACGGCCCCTTGGAAATCGCACCAGAATCCCACTGTTCACTCTGCCCAGGGTGAGAGGTCGAACTGCTGGCCGACCGACGATCGTTCAGCCATCTTACTGTGGAACCTGCCGTAATTTTTATCACGTCAGGATCAAAAACTACTCCAGCCGCACCCAACTGTGGAATCAGGACATCGATCACACCGCTCTCTGCTGGTCCATCTGGGATTTCTACATCAAAAGCTGCACCTTGTGAAAGTGTGTCCCCCGCAGCCCCGCCAACGCTCTGCTTGACGATTCCTGCCTCAGCTTGAGCAGTTGCCGTAGCAGCTTGTGCCTGGTTAGCTTTTTCTGCAGCACTGCCTGACCCAACTTCTACTTCTACTTTGTTTGGGTCTCCACCGGCAGCAACCACTGCGACGGCAGTAGCTGTGGCGTTATCTATTTTGTTTTGAGCTTTCGCTGTCTCAACGATATCGGTCGTGGTCGGACCACCACTACAAGCAGCGAATGCGGCGGTTAGTGCAAACGCAGCCAAAGCTACGAGCAATATTCGACTCTTAATCGACATTGGTTCCCCCTGTACGAAGCATCATTAAATGCTGGGTAAAGGTTTGTTATTTCCGATCCAATTAGCGTAGGGCTTTGCCCAACTCAAGGATCACTAATTCACGTTGCGGAAGCATACCATGCATCACCAGCACAGCGTACTCGATATGAGACGTTCCGAATTACTTTGATTATGAATCAGATTGCGTTCGAGTTTTACTGCCGATTCTTACCACGATAAGTCCAGAAGCCAGAGCAACTGCTGCAGCCACGAAATAAGTGAACCGGTAGGCATCTAGAAAGCTTGCGCTTGTTGAATCTTGCCTCCAACTAAGTAACGAAGTCATTACGGCAATCGAAAGCACCGTTCCGACCGTCTGGGAGACTGTCAGGGAGGCTGATGCCGATCCTGTGGCTGATGATCTGACGTTACGCAAAGACAAGGTGTAGACGGCTGCCTGGTGAATTCCAAAACCGAACCCAATCACGACAGTTGAGAGTGCGACCGTACCAAGTGTTGGTGTTGCGCTGGGCATCGCGGCGAAAAGCAAACCCAATGCAGTAGTCAATGATCCGATTACCGTGACCAACCTGTCACCAATGCGGTCTGCTAACCAGCCTGACACGGTCGAGCCAACAAACCCGGATCCGGCCATCAATGCCAGGAATGCTCCTAGAACGAACCCGCTGCGGTTCAATACATCTGCAACGTAAAAGGGAAACAAGAACCACATTACGAACGACGCAGTTGTAAGCATCAAATTCGAAGTTGCACCAGATCTGAAACCTCTAGTTGTGATCAATCCCGTTGGAACGATGGTGAACACACCTCGCGTTAGACCACGTGCCATACCGGCACCAGAGATTAGTGCAATTGCGAACAACGCAACCGGCACCGGTGATGTCCACCCGTCCACACGAGCAAATGACATCGCCAACACGAGCGAGAACAGCGAAGTGAATATCAAGACTGCACCGTTGAAATCGAACTTACCTCGATCGGTACGAGGTTCCGGATTGGCGAACTCACCTTTCAGCAGGAACGTGCAGGCCAGTAGAAGAGCTATACCAATGGGGATTCGCCCCCAGAATATGGTTGGCCAACCGAATTCTTGTCCGAGGTAACCACCACCAAGCGTGCCAGCAAACGTTCCAGCGCCCATTGATGCAAGCGTTACTCCCAGTGCAGATCCTCGATTCGAAGGACCGAAGGCTTTTGCTACCAGCGCAGGGGCCAGAGTGAACAGTATTGCCACCCCGATCCCTTGAGGTATTCGCAACAGGACTATTGGTGTCAGCGTCGTCATTAGTGAAATTAGGCCGACTGACGCCGAGTAGAAGACGATTCCAGTTATTAATGGGCGTTTGACTCCCAAATGATCGGCAAGTGCGCCTACAACGAATCCTGAACCACTGCGCGAACCGTGGTAGAGGATGATGATTAGCTGAACACTGACAAGAGTTTCGCCGAGATCGGCGCGAAATCTCGGGAGATTAACATTGATTGAAAAATCGAGCGCAGCGAGGAACAATGCGCCGCTGCCAATCGCTATTGCGACAAGCTGATCAAATCGACTGGCGGTACCCCGAAGAGTTGTATCGGTAGTCGTGTCTACAACCTCAGGAATTAGTTTTGACCACCACCGACAGGGCGAACAATTTCGACCTGGTCACCGTCGTTGATCATCGTTTCGTCGAAAGTAGTGCGTCGAATTACGACACAGTTGATCGCTACGGCCACTGACCGTCCCCCGAAACCTTTCATCTCAAGGAATTCGTTAATCGTCATTGACGATTCAAGTTCAGATTCTTGTCCATTGACTATGACGTTGATCATTGTGATTTGAGTCTCAGATTGAACGAGAGTACGACTGACCGCCACGAATGCACTGAGCCATCGTACGCGCAGCTCGGTATACATCGCCTTGGTTGATTATCGCGCCAATTACCGCCACCCCAGATGCCCCGGTATTCATCACAGACCTGGAGTTGGTTGATGTAATGCCACCGATCGCTATCACTGGTATCGAAACTTGTTCACATACGGTTCTGACCGTTTCAACACCGGAAGTTTTCCCGCCTGGGTGTGATTCTGAATCAAACACTGTCCCGAAAAATATGTAGTCCGCACCATCATCTTCGGCTTGAACAGCCGATCCGACACTGTGAACTGATCTCCCAATCAACATTGATCCGTCAACTAACTGTCTGATCCGATCAATGTTTTTTCCCTCTTCTGGCAAGTGAACGCCGTGGAGCTTAGTTTCAACAGCAATCTCTGGATTGCCATTCAGCACTACTTTGGCGCTTGACCCGATAGAACGGGTAATTGCTTCTGAGAAATTCCGCTGGGTTTGATCCGAAGTGTTCTTCGCTCGAATTTGGAGCAAGTTCACCCCACCACGTACTGCCGCACTGGCCTGTGAACGCACTTGATCGAGACCCGTGGTGTCATCCACGTTCAGCACGAGTGCCAACACCGGTGTTTGAAGCGATGATCTTGTCACGGCGTTCGCTATTTGCTGGCGGACCCTGCCGCTACACCTTCTGTCGGACTACTTGGGGAAGCTTGTTCCTTCACGGGGATGCGTCCTGCCATGTACGCTTTGCGTCCTGCTTCGACACCCAATTTGAAAGCCTCGCCCATAAGTCCAGGAGCGGTCGCCTGAGCAATCGCCGTGTTGACGAGAACCGCGTCGGCACCGAGTTCCATGACCGTAGAAGCGTCTGAAGGCACACCAAGGCCGGCGTCCACAACCACTGGCACATTTGCCTGTTCGATGATTATGGAAATTTCTTCTTTGGTCAGCACACCTCTACCTGAACCGATCGGTGATCCGAGCGGCATAACAGTCGAGCAGCCGACGCCTTCAAGCCTTCGCGCCAGCTCTGGGTCTGCGCCCATGTAGGGTAGGACTGTGAATCCATCTTTTACCAACTCTTCGGAAGCTTCGAGTGTCCCGATAGGGTCTGGAAGCAAATACGTAGGATCAGGTATCACTTCGATCTTGATCCAGTTCGAACCCGTAACTTCGCGAGCGAGCTGCGCGGTGAACACAGCTTCGGACGCGGTTTTTGATCCGGCCGTGTTCGGGAGAATCTGGTACTTGTCCCAGTCGACGTAATCCAGCAGGGTCTTCTCATTCGGATCATCAAGGTTCAATCGCCGAATGGCTACTGTGATGATCTCTGTTCCCGACTTTTCTATCGAGGCAATGAGGTCCTCAACGTTTCGGTGCTTACCCGTGCCGGTCATCAACCGAGAGTTGAAAGTCTTACCTGCGATCGTGAGTTGATCACCCATCTCAAAACGACTCCGTTTAGATTCAATAATCAAAAAACCGCCTGTCCAGTTCGGCTCGGAGGCGGTTTTTAGTGCTTCCTACGCCGGCATTATCCGGATCAGGTACCTGGGTCGGCGAAGTATTACGTTCACCCTCTCAGCCCGGCTACCCCGAGCTCCCCGAGAATATTTGCACCAATTGTAGAACTGCGGCAGAAAAGGTCAACTGGTCCCCGTGGGAATCGATCTATATGTATATTTCGCCCATCAATTACAAGGTGTCGACGAAAAGGTGTATCCATGGGGCACAGTGTCATTTACTACGGCGAACACGATGGGGCGAGAACCTACCGAGCACTTGAGCTTGGTCCGAAAGATTTGGACTGGGGTGTCGTAAGTCCAGACGACCCCGCGGATCAACAGGCTGAAGCAATGAAAGACGCAGTTGCGATCGTCACTAACGGTCTTTCAATAACGACCGAAATGCTCCAGGGCATGCCCAAAATGAAGCTGCTGCAAGTGATGAGCGCAGGATTCGATCGACTCGATGTTCCGGCGATCCGTGAAATGGGTATCGAGGTTTGCAACAACTCACCCGCTATTTCTACTTCCGTGGCAGAACACACCATTTCGATGATGATGATGGTCCAGAAACGCTTGCCGCAGGGGATCGAAGGTGTGAAAGACGGGAGTTGGCAGGAGCCTGCAAAATCCGGCGAATTCGGGACACTTTATGAATTGACCGGTCGAACGGTCGGAATCATCGGGCTCGGAAATATCGGATCAAAAGTGGCACGCATGCTGCAGGGATTTCAAACTACAACTTTGTACTCCGAAGTTCGAGACATTCCCGAAGCTGTCGAACGAGAACTGAATGTCACCCGGGTGAGTTTGGACGAACTGCTTGATCGATCTGACATCATCACAGTTCATGTCCCTTTGTCTTCATCAACAACTGGATTGCTTGGCAAGGCTGAGTTCAAGGCGATGAAAAACTCGGCGATATTCATCAATACGTGCCGAGGACCCGTCCATAACGAGCCGGAACTGATCGATGCGTTGAACAATCGAGAAATACTCGGTGCTGGACTCGATGTGACTGAAGTCGAACCAACTCCCCTCGATTCACCGCTTCTTCAAATGGACAACGTCGTTCTCACGCCCCACCTCGCAGGATCGTCGCAGGAGCGAGTTGACCGAGCGCTTGTTTTCTCTTTTGAAAACGCCCGTCGCGCGTTGAACGGTGAGGAACTACAAAACCCGGTGCAGGTGCTTGACTAGCAAGCTGTTCCAGCCGAAAGCGGTACTTATCGACCTCGATGGAACTGTCCTTCCACTTGATGACCGCCCAACGGATGTTGTAATCAACGCCATCGCTCAATCTGCACAGCTGATCCCAACAGCTATCGCCTCCGGGAGAGTGCAGCAAGATGTGGCGCACTACGCCCGGATGTTCGACCTAACGGTTCCTCAGGTTGCGGACAATGGTGCAACTCTCGTTGATCCTCTTTCCGGTCGAATCATTAGCAGTCATATTCTCGATAAATCCGAAGTTGAAAACGCTTTAACTCAGCTGGTCAAGGCGTCTGACAGAGTGCTGGTTAGCGATCGTGGTCGAATCGTTTGGAGCCCCGAAGAAATTTTGGACTGGCAGATTTCGATCATTATGGCTAAGTTCGAAACTGAGTCCGAGGCTCGTAGCTGGGCTGACCGATTGTCATCCGACACGCTGACCGTTCTCGTTTCGCTCGACAACAAAGGCGACTGGTATATCGATTGCACCAGTCCGGGTATCGACAAAGGATCGGGGTTACGTGATTTCGCAGCACAGGTCGGTGTTGAGCCAGACGACGTGATGGTGATTGGTGATGGATGGAACGATATTGCTATGTTCGAAGCTGCAGGCTTCGGAGTCGCCATGGATACTGCCCCTGGTCAACTGTTGGATCTGGCAGGTGATGTCGTGCCGGGAATCGATGAAGACGGAGTTGTAACTGCCCTCGAGCGTTACGTACTTAGTTAACTCTCGACATCAACGTCGGGTTCTGGGTCGTCCACGAATTCAGGTGCTTTTTCTGGCGGTGCTTGACGGAAAGCTTTAACGCCCGCTGACAGTCCTGCCTGCCACGCCCTTGTTTCGCGTCTAACCGCAGAACGAAATCTACTGCCGTATTCACCGACTTTTCTGAACTTCTTTTTCCGGCGACGAATCAGCGTGTTCGTGTTGTTACTCGTCAATTCGCTTAACTCACGCATCAACCTACGCTTGAGCAAACGTGCTGCTTCTTCAGGCAAAGCATGTGCGCCTTGCTCAGGTTCGGGAATGACAGCATCGACGATTTCCATCTCGACGCAATCGACAGAAGTGAGCTTCAGAGCCCTCGCAATATCCGATGCCTTGCCGCGGTCACTCATCTCTGCCTGCGCACCCTTTTCGGGCTCAATAGGCGTGTAGATAGCGTTCTCGAGCATCAAGACCCGATCAGCCAAACCAAATGACAGAGCAGCTTCTGAACCGCCTTCTCCGATCAAAACGGAAACGGTTGGGACTTTTGCTCGCCCCATCTGGTCAATCATGCGAGCTATAGCGCTGGCAAGCCCGAGGTGCTCCATTTCGATACCGAGTTTTGGACCGCGTGAATCAACAATCGTCACGACCGGGAGTCCGAAGGTTTCGGCAAGAATCACACCCCGTCTGGCTTTTCGGAATCCACCAGGAGTAATTCCTTGCGCAGCACGGTTTTCAGGTTCTTCACCAGATGTTTCTGGCTTCTGCTGTGCAATCACCATAACGCTCTGGCCGCCGAGGCGGGCGAGTCCAATGATTACCGATTCATCGTCCGTGTAGACGCGGTCGCCGTGAAGTTCGAAGAAGTTGGCGAATACATTATCGATGTAGAAACGAGCGCGAGGACGATCAGGTCGGCGCGCTAGTTGCACCATCTCCCACGGTTCTCGTGGGCTAGCAACAATTTGATCTACGCTGTACCTCCGCGACGAAGACAACTTGAACTCCGGTGAGATCAAGTCAAGTACAGAGGCCAGCTCATGTTTCATCCGGTCACGTTCGACAATAGCGTCTATGTGACCCCGCTCAAGGTAAGCCTCGGCAGTGTGCTGCTCCGAGAGCTTTTTACCTTCGATCTCTCGCAGATCAGCAAGAGGGGCGAATCCGATGTGCGCCCCAGGCTCGGAAAAGATAATGTCTGCCATAGAGGCGAAACTGCCGAGTACTTGACCAGTCGAAGGGTTGCTAAGCGCTACGATGAACGGCTGTCCACGCTCTCGCAACGCACGTGCAGCCAGCGTCGTTTTTGCCATTTGCATTAGCGAAAGCACACCTTCCTGGATGCGAGCTCCGCCGGATGTGACCATAGCGACACAAGGCAGTTTCTTTCGAGCAGCTAATTCAAGTGCAAGCGTTACTTTTTCACCTACCACAACACCCATTGACCCACCTAGGAAGCTTGAATCAAGAACGATGATGACAACAGGTGTGCCGCCAATCGAGCAGGTTCCTGTCACAGCAGCTTCGGAAAGCCCCGTTCGTGTTTGGTCCTGTAGGAGCCTAACCCTGTATGAAACGCGTGGTGAAAATTCGAGTGGATCAAGGGACTGGATCCACTTACTTGTTTCCTTGAAGGTGCCCTCATCGGCGACGGTCGCTATTCGCCGTCGTGCCGAGATGGTGTAGTGATATCCGCATATCGGACAAATGCGCAGACGGCGGTATTGGGTTGAATCTGCAAGATTCGCACCGCAGTACAGACAGCTATCCCGAAGAGTTTCGAGATTCAGTCCGGGTGCGTCAGGCTGAGAACCGTTGGTATTTGGCTCTTCACCGTCCGGGTATAGGGGAGTGATGTTGTCTGGCAAGAGCGCCTGCTTGGACCTGTTAAACGCGCCGTTGGCTTAGTAGCCAATTACGTAAGTTTACGTTGCTCGAGGTTACGGGAGTTGAAAAGCAACTAGAGAACTGGTCTCGGTTTTCCTGGTTCGCCGGCACCAACAATGCCCTCGTCCTCGAGTTCGTCCATGAGGCGGGCAGCTCTCGGATATCCGATTCGCAATCGACGTTGGAGTAGCGATACGGACAGCGTCTTTTGGGAACTTGCAAGACTTACTGCCTGATCGAACAATGAGTCGCCTGAAGGCGATCCGCTTCCGCCGTCCAGATCAGATCCTGCCTCATCGAAGGTGATTTGCAGTTCAGGCAACGCTGGTGCGTGCATGTTTTGCCACGCGGTTACGACGCCTTCAATTTCTGCGTCGTTTAGGAACGCTCCTTGAACACGCGACGGTTTCGGCTTGTCGATTGGCATGTACAGCATGTCACCTCGACCAAGAAGCTTTTCAGCTCCCACTGCGTCGAGAATTGTTCGAGAATCGATCTGAGACATTACCGCAAACGAGATTCGCGATGGGAAGTTGGCCTTAATGAGGCCTGTGACGACGTCGACTGACGGTCGTTGTGTAGCAACAACCAGGTGAACTCCGGTGGCTCGTCCCAATTGCGCGAGGCGCACAAGTAGACGCTCTACTTCGCCCGCCGCTGTCAGCATCAGGTCTGCGAGTTCGTCAACAAGCAGGACAAGATAAGGCATCTTTTCCGTAGCCTTCTCGTTGTACGAGGAAATGTTCTTCACGCCGGCCTGTTCCAGTTGGCGGAAGCGTCCCATCATTTCGTCCACAAGCGATTTCAGCACAACGACTGCTCGGTCGGCTTCGACCACTACTGGTGTGTAGAGGTGCGGAATTCCTTGGTATGGGGTTAGCTCTACACGCTTGGGGTCGATCATCACAAGGCGAAGCTCGAGCGGTGTCTTCGTCATGATCAGGCCCGTGATGATCGTGTTCATGCACACGCTCTTGCCTGATCCAGTAGACCCGGCTACGAGAGTGTGCGGCATGCGAGCTAGATCCGCCATCACCGGCTCTCCCCCGCTTCCGAGTCCAAGAGGGACGGGCAGTGCGGCGGTTTCCGAGAATTTGTCCCATGCCGGGTCGTCCATGACAGAGCGAAGCGTGACCTGGGTGGCCTTCCTGTTTGGGACCTCGATTCCGACCATAGATTTGCCGGGTACCGGGGCTTCGAATCTCAAATTCGGTGAAGCTAACGCGAGGGCAATATCTTTTTCGCGGTTCAGGATCGTGTCGACTCTTACTCGCTGACCGGACTTATCTTCAGATCGTCCCTTCCAGCCCGGCGAGAGACCGTACATTGTGACCGTCGGACCCTTCCACACCTGGTCGACGCTGACATCAATCCCAAACTGACCAAGCGATTCTTCGATATGGCCGCTTGTTTCGGTGATTTCGTCCTGGCTAATTCCACCCGGTTCAGCGATGGACAGCATTTCTGGGTTTGGTAAATGCCACGGGTATTTATAAGCAGCCGAATAGTCAGGTGCCGGTAAATCCGCTTCCTCTGCTTCTTCTACCTCGGAAGGTGTCGGATAGGCGACCGTTATCGGGGTTGCCGGGTCTTCTGGTAGACGTTCTACTGATTTCGCGAGTTCAGAATTAGTGTTCGATTCTGGAGCCCTCCGATCCACCTCAGTCGCGATGGAGTTCATGCCGGTTGACTGAGGAACAGTATCAACACTGGCAGCGGCAGCTTGCTTTGCCTGGTCTGCCTCGTATGCAGCCATTTCTTCGCGCTGACGCATTTTGTCGGCCGCACGTTGCTTTCGTCGCTCGGAGTACCAACTGCCAAAAGACTGCAACGTAGAAACGAACATCGACCACGTAGTGATAACGCCGAATCCGATGAAGCCGGCCGCCTTCTTCGAGACTGACGGTGATCCGACACCGGCCGCTATAGCCACCAGTGCAGCTATTCGAATCCAGGCGAGTCCGTAGTCGGCGAGAGTTGCGTCGAATCGGTTCCACTCGAAAGGGTATCGAGAAATTACCATTCCTACGTCACCGCCTAACGTGTCACCACTGAAATGACCAAGCGGGGCGTAGAAGATACCGAGCCCCCCGGATATCGCGGTCATGAACGCGAGGCTGGCGACCACATATCGCCGGTTCCCGAACGCCACCTGACGCATAAAAAGGAGTAAGAACAGAGTGACTACGAGCCACAGACCGAGCGGTACAGCCGACCAGCCAACGAGTTTTCCTGATTCTTCCTCGAAAAACAGGTAGGCGACACCGGCGATTGCCGCGACTGCTACTACGAACCAGAGTTGGGCAGGTGCTGCAACAATCGCCGTTCCGAGAAGAACAAAAAGAGCGCGGAACAGTTTCCCGATTCCACCGAGAAATCCAAAACTGACTTTTGGCTTTGTTGCCTGCTTCTTAGACGTCAATCGCGCTTATGACTATCAACGGCCGGCGCTTGGTTCTCTTGCCGAGGAAGCTACCAACCGTAGTTCTTACTACGTTTTCGAGGTCCCCCCACTCTATTGCTTTGCTCAAAGTCTGGTCAAGAACCGGGAATAACGCATCTTCGGCTTCTCGCATCAGCCCATCGTCGTCAGTATGGACGAAACCTACAGAAACGATTTTTGGGCGGCCTACAAGAGAACCGCCTGCGGCATCCCGGGAGAAGGCCACCGTAACAACCCCGTTATGCGAGAGGGATCGTCGCTCAACGACTACGTTGCCTGATTCGTCCCACATACCGAGTCCATGGACAAAAATGTGACCGGCGTCGATGCGGTCTACGACCTCGCCAGAATGTCGGTCGAGCTCAAGTACGTCACCGTCTGTGAGTAGGAACACGTTCTCTGGCTCAAGACCTGCCGAAACAGCGAGATCAGCGTTGGTTTGAAGCATGCGGTACTCGCCGTGAATTGGAACGTAGTACTTCGGACGTGCCGCGTGGAGCATCATTCGAAGTTCTTCTTTGCGAGCGTGACCGGGTACGTGCGTGCGAGTCTGACTGTTTGTGATTACCTTCGCACCAAGTCGAACCAGGTCGTTGATTGAATCGTTTACTGGTACTTCGTTTCCGGGGATTGTGCTCGCCGACATGATTACTGTGTCGCCGTCCTGGATTCTTATTTCGCGATGATCGGACCGTGACATTCGCACAAGACCTGAACGAGGTTCGCCCTGGCTGCCGGTTGTTAACACCACGACCTTGTTACCCGGCAAGCTGTTTGCTTCCGCCGCGGTGATTAGCAGGTCTTCGTTGATGTCTAGGTGCCCAAGCTCGCGAGAAATCTTGGTGTTGTTCAACATGCTTCGACCGAGAACACAGAGTTTTCGCCCAGCAGCCTCACAGGCGTCCGCGACAATTTGGATTCGAGCGATTTGCGATGCGAAGCTGGAAATGATTACTCGGTCGGGTGCGTCGGCAATCAGCTTTGGAAGGTTTTCGACAACTTCACGATCGGAAGCTGAATAACCCTCTTCCTCTGCGTAGGTCGAATCTGCCATCAACAACAGCGCACCGTCGTGGCAAATATCGCCGAGAACGCCCAAATCCGTCGGATTACCGATCACCGGCGCGTTGTCGATCTTGAAGTCACCGGTATGAACGACCATTCCCGCAGGAGTGTCGATAGCGATTCCCATGGAGTCTGGAATCGAGTGGCATACGTTGAACCACTCGACTGTTAGGTCGCCGATCTCGTGCTGCTCACCGGCGTGAATGATTCGCAGGTCTGCTTGCTCACGCATGCGAGCCTGTCGGAGTTTTTCGTGCAGTAAGGCTTCTGCCATTGGCGGGGCGTAAACGGGAATATCTACTCGCTGTAGTAGGTGCGGGACTGCGCCAATGTGGTCTTCGTGACCGTGAGTTATAAGAAGTGCGCGGAGCCGGTCGGAGTTTTCCTCGAGGTAGTCCATGTCGGCGATAACGACATCGATACCCGGCATGTTCCATTCAGGGAACAAAACTCCAGCGTCGATCACCACGATGTCATCGACCGTCTCGATGACCATCATGTTTTTTCCGATTTCGCCAAGTCCACCAAGCGGAATGACGCGCACCCATGGTGCATCGGTTGCTTTGGTTGTCATAAGTTCGGCAGCAAGACGCGACCGCACCAATTGAGCCTGACGTCTAAATCAGACTTTCGTCGATACGTTTTTCCAAAAATCCCTTGGGGACCTAGAAGAGTCCTAGCTGCTGATCTCCTTCATTTTCAGATTGTGTGTTTTCGATAATTGGTTCAGATATTTGTGAGGCATCAGGAGCCGGGTTTGCCGGCACTGTTGGTTCGGGAACAACCTCAGCCTCTGGCTGTCGAGATGCTCCCAATGTGAGTGCTTCTCGAATTGCCTCAGGAAGTCGCATTACATCTTCCTGCAGGTCTTTCTTTATTGCCGGGTTTCTCAGTCCGGCTGCCGGGTGGTAAAGCGGGAACAGTACCCGGTCTTCTAATTTGATTATTCTTCCGTGGTCTTTGGAAATTCTACCTTCAGGGTAGTAACGAAGTAAGGAATGACGTCCGAGCGTCACTATTACTTTAGGGTTTATCAGGTCTAGCTGGCGCTGTAAGTAGGGTTCGCACGCAGCCACCTCGTCAGGCAATGGATCACGGTTATCGGGCGGTCGACACTTCACAACGTTAGTGATGAAAACGTCTTTACGCGATAGAGGCACCTGAGCCAGCAGCTCGTCCAGCAACTTCCCTGAACGACCCACAAACGGAAATCCCTGCTGATCTTCGTTGAAGCCAGGTCCCTCACCGATGATCAAAATGCTCGCGACCGATGATCCGTCACCCGGCACGGCGTTCGTGCGGTTCTCGTGCAGCCGACAGTTCGTACAAGCGAGAACAGCGTCGGCGATTTCGTCGACAGTGTTCCAGGTGTTGTCAGGTGTAGTGGTCAATTCAACAGAAGCGGCTGTAATTCCGAACGAAAGTTATCACACCATCAATAACGCATATCTACTCGGGACGTTACTTAAAAACTGGCAACAAAAAACCGCACAACCCAAGTGCAAATAATTGCGGTTGTGCGGTCAGTCGCTTGAGCGAGACTCTTAGTCGGTGATACCACGATCGTTCAGGTACTTCACTGCGTCCTGAACTGTCTTGATACCTTCTGCGTCCTCGTCTGAGATTTCGAGAGGAGCATCGTCTGAACCGAACTCTTCTTCAATCGCCATGATCAACTCAACAACGTCGAGCGAGTCAGCGTTCAGGTCTTCGGTGAATGACGACTCTGCAGAAACCTCTGATGCGTCGACACTAAGCTTGTCGGCCGCGATGTCGCGGACTCGATCCAACACACTGGCCATTTACTTCAACCCCCCCAGAGAAGGTCGTGCGGAATGCCAATCCCGCTCAAAACTAATTTGTCTAATCGTTGTCGACCAAATAACTGGTCGAACGGCAAACTATCCTAGCAGAGCGCCGAGCACTCCGTTGATGAATTTTGGCGACGAGTCTGACCCAAATAGCTTGGCTAGTTCTACCGCCTCGTTGGCAATTACCCTCTCAGGTGCAGAATCTTGCATGTTTAGCTCGGCAAGCGCGACACGCAAAATGCTGCGATCGACGAGCGACATCTGGTCGGTAGGGTACTGGGAAGCGGCTTTGGCTATGCGCTTGTCCAAATCGCTACGGCCCGACTCGCATTCCTCTACAAGACCTAGGGCAAACTCGGTGTCGCCCGAGCTCAACTCCCGTTCCAGCACAAGACGGTTCACTGCAGCGCGTGCCGGGTGCCCCGAAGCGTCTGACTCGTACAGTGCCTGGACTACAGCAGCCCGAGCACCGGAGCGACCTCCTCGAATGGCAGGATCGTTTTCGCCAACAGGTTCGCCCTCGATTAATTCATCGAGCCGATCTGGTTCGTGCTGTGCGAAATCGGAGCCTGATTTGGACAAAGTTAGTCAGTCCCTGTGTCGTGCTTGTGCAAAATTTTGGGCTAACTAACTTGTCCAGATGGGCGTTCGAAAACTTAGGAAGCGCTTGCGCTTGCGTAGTTGAGAACACCAGCGAAATCGCCAATGTTCTGAATCTTCGCGCCGCGGTCGATTCGCTTCACCATGCCGGAAAGCACCTTGCCGTGGCCGATTTCGTAGAACTCGGTAATACCTTCGGCAAGCATGAACTTCACGGTGTTGTTCCACTGAACGCAGGAAGTGAGTTGGAGTCGTAGCTCTTCCTTCACCTCGTCGGCAGTCTTCAGCGACTTGGCAGTCACGTTACCTACCAGCGGAACCAGCGGGTCGTGAAAGTTCAGGGAATCGATCATTGCGTTCAAGCCTTCCTGAGCAGGGCTCATAAGACCTGAGTGGAAAGCACCACCTACAACCAGCGGGATAGCTTTCTTGGCACCACGTGCGCTTGCAATGTCGATAGCCATTGCGAGGCTCTTGTGGTCACCGGCGAGAATGATCTGCTCGGCGGTGTTGATAGTCGACATTTCCGCGCCCGACTCTCGGCAGATTTCTTCGGCAGTTATTTCATCAAGACCGATGATTGCTGCCATTCCGCCTGGTCGCTCTTCACATGCGCCCTGCATCAACCGACCTCGCTCAAGAACGAGCTTTACTGCGTCGCTAATGCTGAGAACGCCAGAAACGGCGAGAGCTGAATATTCACCGAGGCTGTGGCCTGCGGTTGCGTTCGGCACCTGCATGATGCCGGTAGCCTCTTCCATTGCTCGCCATGCTGCAACGGAAGTAGCCATGATGGCTGGCTGGGTGTTCTCGGTCTGTCGGAGCTCGTCTTCAGGACCATCGAACATGAGGGTCGAGAGCTTGCGACCTAGTGTGTCGTCAATTTCATCGAACACATCGCGTGCTGCGATTGAGTTCAGGTAAAGGTCTTTACCCATTCCAACGGCCTGGGAACCCTGGCCCGGGAACAGAAAGGCGATTTTGGATGCAGTCTCAGTGGTCATATTGAGCGACTCCCCTGCTCAGCTAGTCGGATGGGACTAGGACTCGGCCTTGTCGTTGCTAGATGCTGCGGGAGCTGCCGCTCGCACCTGTTCGAGAAGGTTCACTTGAGGCCAGTTACCTGGCATCGTGCGACCCTTGAAGTTTCCACACTCCGGGCAAGCCACGTGGGGCTGGATCGTGATACCTCGAGCACATGGACATGTGGAAAGCGCCGGCAATTTAATCGCGTTGTGTGCGTTTCGGTTTCCCTTGCGGGCTCGGGAGTGTTTTTTCTTAGGAAGTGGTGGCATATCTATTTCAGTTGGGCTGTTGCCCAAAAATCAATTTGTGGATTCTGCGCCTTTTTCCAACCAACCTGCAAGTGCTGTCCATCGCGGGTCTGAAGTACTTTTGGCACAAGAACACTGGATTTCGTTGCGATTTACTGTGCAAGTTGGGCAAATCCCTAAGCATTCGTCCTTACAAACGGGCGCAATCAGCATTGCTCCCAGAAGGGCCTGGCCTAACGCCAGTGTCATGTCCAGGGAATTTTGCTCGTCCACTATTAGCGCCGGGTCATAACCCTCATATTCGTCCTCGCTGCGGTTATATGGACCGTCAACCAGGTCGGCGTTTAGTGGAGTGAACTCCTCTTCAAAATCTACGCTCACAGGCAGTTTGGTATCGATCAGACACCTGCTGCACTCCTGATGCGTCAATGCTTTCAATTCTGCAGTGACTAGCACAGTACGGTCAGTCCTCATCAAGTCGACCGGACCGCTGATCTTTGTGAACTCGTGCCCGTCAATGACGAGAGTTTCGTTCTCAATTTCATGCTGCTGGCTATCTCCGAGCTTACCCGTCAAAAGCCCTGCAACGTTGTAGATCATCCGACCCAAATCCCCATTCAAAGGACAGCGCGCGCCCTAAAACGTAAGACACACAGCGATTAAGAGTACGCGCACGTACGTATGTGAGCAAATGTTTACGTGGCTAGGTTCTACTTGCTTCGGGTGGATGCGTGTTACTCCGAGTCTGGTTTGGCTTTACGAGTTATTTCTATCCGAACGACCTTCGTAGCTTCCTCTAACCACTCGATTAGATCGCTCGTCAAGTCGCTAATACGCTCAGTCTTCGGGTCGATGGTGGCAGGCGATTCTTCGATCAATTCATGACGATCTCTTCTCGTCACAGCGGAACGCTAAAACACCTCGACCCGGATGACCCCGAAATGGTTTTTGTTCACCTCGGTGACCGGGCTGCAAACTGAAATCAACGCTAGATACAGGTTAGATTCGTACTCGGTTTTCGACTGGAGTTACAAGTAATTATTTACATCGGTGCCGACGTGCTAACTTCTGCATATCTTTCAAACCGAGGGTCTAATTCACTGCTATAAAAACGAGAGAACACCTACATGAGCGAATCTCAGCGAGATGAAATACAAGAGCTGATCAACAAAAACGAACCGTGGCAGGCTGAGCTTCTAACGCAGGCTCGTAAGGTGATTTGCGACACACTCCCGGATGTGCTGGAGGAGATCAAGTGGCGCAAACCAAGCAACCCTGACGGAGTTCCTGTGTGGTCCCTAAACGGAATCATTTGTACCGGCGAAGGATTCAAAGGCAAGATCAAGTTGACGTTTGCGAAAGGCGCGAAGCTTGATGATCCCAGGAAACTATTCAACGGTTCGATGGGCGGAAATACGATGCGGGCGATCGATCTTTTCGAAGGCGATTCCCTGGACGAACCTGGATTTGCCGACCTTCTCAAAAAAGCGGTCGAACTGAATTCCAGCAGGTAGGTATTGCTGATTTCCGTTGTTGAGAGTTAATTGTTGGTGAAGATGTGAATTGGCCTTTTCTGATAATTGCTGCGGTAATCGCAGCGGCAGCACTCACATTTTCGACGTATTTTCTGTCGAAATATTTGCAGGCACGAGATCCTTACGCGGGAGTCTTGAGTTTGACAACTCGACAGAAACTCAGATTTTTCAAGTTGATGGCAACAGATTCGAACGTGCCTAAGACGGTCAAATTTGTGCCGGTTCTACTTTGGCTGTACCTCGCTATGCCATTCGACATAATTCCGGATTTCATCCCTGTCCTCGGTTACATCGACGACGTGGCGGTCATAGTCATAGCGCTGGTGCTCATGATCAAATTTACGCCTCACGAAACCGTTTTAAGTATCACCGAGCGCGTGAAAAACGCAGAACATAGATCGGGGAGTTGAGCATCCCTGTGAATTACCAAGGCCTCGTCGTATTTGATTGCGACGGCACATTAATTCGAGAAAAGACCGTTTGGGACCTTATTGCCGCTCAAATCGGCAAGTCGGAACGGATGGATTGGCTTGAGCGAAACGCCGGTGCGCAAACAGCCATCGGCAGTTCGTCTCGAAATCCAACGGTCAACGAAGCACGGGAAGAAATGGCTGGTTGGTACTTCGAATCAGGACGCGCAGCGGTCGAGTCATTCCTGCCGTCGGTCGTGTGGGCTAAGGGTGCTCACGACGGCGTCGGCTACTTAGGAGAAGCTGGATTCCTGGTCGCTGTATCTTCCATGACCTGGAAATTCGGAGTCGGGATAGTTGCCGCCGATTTAGGAGTCTCCGAGTTCACAGGTACCGATCTCGACTGGGACACGGGAGAAATCACCCATGTATTTCCAGAAGAAAAAGCCGGTTTTCTTGTGCAACTTGCTCACGAAAATAACTTGCCAGGAAACCGAGTTTTCGCCGTCGGTGAGTCAGGCGGAGATGCCGACATGCTGAAGGCTGCCGGGCGTGGATTTTTCGTCGGTGAAAACTATCCTGGAATACCCGGAATATCCCATCTTCCCAACTCAGGCATCGACACCATCGCCGAGAGAATTCTCAGATCAGCGTAAATACCCTGGAATCCCTGATTTTCGCAGCCTCTTGGTGTTAATATTCCGCCGCATATTAGGCTCCAACCGGGGATTTGAAGAAAAATGAATTACACAGAGCACCTGGTCGACGTAGGTGACGTAAAAATCAACGTTGCCGAGTTCGAAAACAACGGACCGCCGATTATTTTTATCCATGGCATCACAAGCGTCTGGCAAAGATGGTCGGCAATTCTTGATTACTTCACCCCGGAATTCCATTGTCTGGCGATAGACCTTCGAGGGCACGGCAAATCAGGACACGTCCACGGTAAATATCACCGGGACCAGTACGCCTCCGATGTGCTGAAGCTTGCACGTGACTACATTGGAAAACCGGTTTACCTGGTGGGAAGTTCTCTTGGCGCAACGACCGCCGTCACGGCGACGTCACTGATGCCAGATGATGTAATCGCCGCTGTTTATTCAGACCCACCTCTGTTCAATCACCTTCGTCCAGGGGATCACGCTGGCGACAGGTTTAACAGTAGAGTCGAAGCCCTGAAAAAAGCCAAAACTGTCGATGATTTGGTGCCTATGGCAAGGCCACAAGTGCAGTCAGAAGAAGCTGCCATTGAGCGGGCGACAGGCTGGCTCCAAATGGATCCGAACCTCCTGGAAATGACTGCGAACGGAAGTGCGGTCGTTGGTTGGGATGTGGAAGGTCAGCTTTCCACAGCTACTTCCAGGGCACTGCTAATGCAGGCTGATCCGAGCGCAGGCGGTGTGCTCGACGATGACGAGGCTGAAAAAGCCATGGGATTGCTGCCGAACGCGAGGTTGAAGAAGTGGCCGGGCGTTGGACACACCATTCACGATGAACAACCTGAAGATTTTTCGTCCTCAGTCAAAGAATTTTTCAGCGAAGAATGATTTTTTTGCATTCTGAAACTGGTTTGAATCTAGAACTGTTTGCAGGTGACCTCCAGTGACCGTACTTATCGCGGGTGGAGGGATTGGTGGGTTGTCTCTCGCTCTGACCTGTCATCAAATCGGGGTGCCGTTCCAGGTATTTGAAACTTCCAGAGAAATTCGACCGCTCGGGCTTGGAATTAACGTTCAACCCAACGCAGTAAGAGAGCTGGAGGAAATGGGGTTCGCCGGTTCTCTCGCCGAGGTAGGAATCCCAACTCAAGAATTCGCAATGTTCTCCAAGTTTGGACTAGAAATTTGGAGCGAACCACGGGGAGTCGAGGCCGGGTACAAGTGGCCTCAATACTCTTTACACCGCGGGAAACTACAAAAGGTTCTGTACCGGGAGTTGATCAGCAGAGCCGGGCAGGATGCGGTACAAACTGGTTGGAAGGTTGTCGGATACGAAAATTCCGCTGATGAGGTGCAGGTTCAACTGGTAAGCCGAGACGGCGAATCTAAATCTGTATCAGGCAAGATTTTGATCGGTGCAGATGGAATTAACTCTTCTGTTCGTTCGCAAATGGTTCCCGACGAAGGTCCACCAATATGGAACGGTCGAGTGATGTGGCGCGGGATGAGTTTTGGAACGGCTTGGCGGACCGGGGCGACTATGGTCATGATCGGGCATGACACTCAACGATTTGTCGCCTACCCAATTCAGGAGCCTGACCCAAAGACTGGTCTCAGTCTGATCAATTGGATTGCGGAACTCGAAATTAACTCCGATACTGACCAGAGTTTTGGTGACTGGAACAGTGTTGTTAGCACAGATAAATTTCTACCGGAGTTCGAAGACTGGAAATTCGAGTGGATAGATGTTCCAGAACTTATAACTTCCTCCGCTGAAGTGTTCGAGTACCCGATGGTAGATCGGGATCCTCTGTACACCTGGCAGCACGGGCGAGTTTCGTTGATTGGGGATGCTGCGCACGTGACCTACCCGGTCGGCTCAAATGGGGCCAGCCAAGCGATAGTAGATGCACGCAAACTGGGAAGAGCCTTCATGGATAATGGAGTGTCCCCCGAGGCGTTGACCAGATACGAGTCTGAAGTCTTGCCAACTGCGTGCAACATCGTCCTGGCAAACAGGGGAGAGGGACCAGACGCGGTGATGCAATGGGTCGAGGATAGCTGCGGTGGACAGTTTGAGCGTATCGGGGATGTCGTTGATGTCGGTGACCTTACCAGGCACGCGGCAAAGTACAAATCGATTGCCGGTTTTAGTATCGATGAACTCAACGCTCTTCCACCGACCATTGATGTGGGGCGGTGATTAGTCCTGGCTAACCGTGTCCACCACCCAACCGCGAATTATCACGCTGTCCAATTCTGGGCGTGCCGACTGTAATGTGCCCAGGATGATTTTCCTGTTCAGCCAATCCCACTCACCGCGTGGTGCCGTCACCTGGATGCGTGACATCGCGTATCGACCGGAAGCCGGAGAAGGGTCAACGAGAACCTGATTAGCAATAGAAATCACTGTTCCGTCGTGAACTTCCATTTCGTAAATCGCCGAAAGTTCTGTAACGCCATCCGGGCGTACTAGTTGGCGGTCTGCACCACCTGCAAGAACCTTCCCGTAAAAAGAAGGGTAGTTTGGTCCACCCTGGAACCTGCCCCCTGTTATTCTCACGATCGATCGCTCACCCAGGGGGCCGATCCCGAGCGGTTCTTTATTGTTCACATCGACCGCTGCCTCCCACACCAACTCGGTTGAAATAGGCTGTGGCAGGTATTTAGAAAATATGTCCATTGTTGGTCAGATTGTATTTGTAACAGTTGGGGTTGGAGTGATCTTGGACGATCCAGGACTGAAATTATGAAACTTCTCTTTATTGGTGGCACCGGCAAAATCAGCTCGGCTTGCGTAGCTCTAGCTGTCGAAAAAGGACACGACGTTTACCTGCTGAACCGTGGCGAAACTACTTCGCGTCCGGCTCCACCAGAAGCGAAGATCCTGAATGGCGACATTCGAGATAAGGAGTCGGCTAGAAAAGCAATTGACGATCATAGTTTCGACGCAGTTGCTAACTTCATTGCCTTCACACCCGAACACATCGAAACCGACATTGAGCTCTTTACTGGTCGAACGGCACAATACATTTTCATTAGCTCTGCATCGGCCTACCAGACCCCGCCTGTGAATTTGCCGGTCACGGAGTCGACACCGCTCTACAACCCGATCTGGAAATACTCGCAGGATAAAATCGCAAGTGAAGAGCGCCTGATGAAGGCATACCGGGAAGACAGGTTCCCTTTCACGGTTGTGCGACCATCACACACTTACGACAAAACAATGCTCCCCTTCCAGGGCGGATGGTCGGTCGTAGACCGTATGCGCAAAGGTAAAAAGATCCTCATTCACGGCGACGGATCATCAATCTGGGTTTACACGCACCATACTGACTTCGCGAAGGGTTTTGTCGGCTTGCTTGGAAACAACCGGGCAATCGGTGAAGCCTTCCATATCACTTCAGACGAACTCCTGACCTGGAACCAGCTTCATGAAATCACCGCTAGGGCAGCTGGTGTTGATGAACTCGATATCGTTCACGTGCCATCTAACCTGATCACCGCTTTCGACAAAAGCTGGGGCGATGGGCTTCTTGGAGACAAGACAGCCAGCATGATTTTCGACAACACAAAGATCAAACGAGTGTCACCGGAGTTCATGTGCACGGTTCCTTACGAACACGGCGCTAAAGAGATCGTCGACTGGTACGACTCAGATCCAGGTCGGCAGGTAATCGATGATGATTTCAACGCTATGACCGATAAAATCATCGCTGCCTATGAAAGAGCCTGGGACGGACTTTAGGTTTTACCCGATCCTAATCCGTTCAGTCGGGTACCTCACGAGGTCATCTTTTTCACGTCCCGCCATGAAGAGGGCAATGGTCAAGGGACCGAATCGCCCGACGAACATCGCGACCGAGACGACCACCAGTGCTGGTTCGTTCAGACGTGGCGTTATCCCCTCTGACCAACCGACGGTTCCGAACGCGGAGATGATCTCGAACACTGCTGACTTGTAGTCTAGGTCGGGCTGAACTACAAACAACGCCATGATCAGCATCACGATTGCGAGCGTGCCTGTCGCACCAACGGTAAACGCTCGCATCACATTCACTCCGGGGATAACTCGCCCGAAAATGCTCACCCGTTGTCGACCGCCGAGAATAGCGTAAGTCGCAACGGCAATCACCATAAGTGTGTTCACCTTGATGCCCGCGGCCGTCGAAGCTGAAACGCCTCCGATGAACATCAACGCGCTGGTAACTGCAGTATTCGATGCGCGGAGCTGACCGTAATCGACAGTTGAAAATCCGGCAGTTCGGTTGACCGTGTGAAATGCACTGTGAGTGAGTTTTCCGGTTACGGGTTCATCACCAATGGTGTTCGGGTTGCTCCATTCGGCCGCGAGAAACGCCACGAAACCGATAAACAGCATTATTCCGATACCTACCAGTACCGCCTTGGTATCGAGAGTGAGTCGCCGCCAACCTCGTGTTGTGACTACGTTTGCGAGGACGGCATAGCTTGTCGATCCCGCGAGTATCAGTGCCCCAATAATCACTAACGTGGGCGTATCGGACGCCAGCCCGATCAGGCTACTTCCACCGACAACGTCGTCCGGAATGATGTCGAATCCGGCGTTGTTGAACGAGGATATTGAAGTGAAAACACTCTGCCAGATCGCTTCACCAAACGACAATCCCTGCCAGATTGGTCCAACCAGATACCAGCGAACGAAAATTAGTACCGCCCCGAGTATTTGAAGAACGGTCGCCATCAAGACAATGTTCCGCGCGAGGGCAGCAACGCGACCTAAGCGGCTGTCGTCAAGACCTGCTCCGATAACGACTCGACCTTGCAAGCTGGACCTTCGACCGGTCAGGAACAACAAAGCCGCTGCACCAGTCATAAAACCGAGTCCGCCAACGAAAATAAGCCCGGCAATAACCGCCTGGCCAAGTCCAGTGAACGACTCGCGAGTATCGGATACGACGAGACCTGTGCCGGTCATGGCCGAAACGGAAGTAAAGAAGGTTTCAATGGGAGAAATGAAGTGGTGGGTGGAGTTCATCGCTGGCATTGAAAGCAACAGAGCTCCAGCAACAGCGACGCCCAGGAAACTGTAGACCAACACCATTGGCGAGGTGGCACCGCGGATTGGGACTCGGCGCGGCTCTATATGAGCACGGATCGGGGCAATTTCTGCTTCTCGGGGTCGTCGAACAACGCGATCACCAGGACCGGGTCTGAACGTGCTTGCCACTTCGGACTCCTGCTGCGCAGCGATAAAACATCTACTGCGGCAATAATCTTCCCTGCATCCAGTTTACGCCCCAGCTAGCTGTTAACGTAAAAGTTTGATGATGTGCAGGGCATCACTTCAAAATTTTACAAACAAAAGCGCTGCAAACAGCAGCAAAAGCGCACCCATTGCGCTGTTGGGGGTAACCAGACCTTCGAATCTATCGAGCCAACTGAAATTCGACGTACTGCATCGTGCATCTCAAAACTCTGTGATCGTTGCTTCGATAAATCGCTCGCCATCGCCATCATCGTTGATGTAATAGGCGGTGACAAGCTTGCCATCGTTTCGCAGTACCGAGCGCGTGTATCCAATATCGTGATTTCCACTACTGGATCTAAGCAACATTGGTGATGACCAGGAGGCTCCTTCGTCCTCCGAAATCACACAAAAAATCCCATACGGTGGTTTGCGCGAGCCATAAGTGATCACTAGGCGACCATCTTCAAGCTTGACCAGTGACGGCGGATTACCACCATCGCCTGTACTGGCTACCGGTCTGGAAACATAGTCCCAGTCCCTTGCGTCGTTTCTTGACCTGTAAAGATCAATCCAACAGTCGTCTCTTTGTGCACCTTGACTTCGAATTGCTGTCAGAATTGAACCGTCGGAAAGCCGAAGAGAGGATGGCATGATGTCGTAACCAGTCGGTGCGTCGTTGATCCAGGATATGAATTCGAAATTGTTCCCACCGTCTTCGGTGCGGCAAGCAAAAATTCTGCCCTCCCCACCATCTGGTTTTGTCGCTGTTAACAAAAGCGTCGCAGATGTAGGTCCGTCGATTAGCCAGTCGGTGCGGGCTGCAATTCCGAGTTGGCCGAACATTGGTAACTCGAACGGTCCTTGCCACTTATGGCACCGATCATACGACGTGTAGAACCAAGATTTTGCACCTTCAATTAGCCCCGTTTTACCGCACATCACGGCAAATTCAGGATGGGTGAGATCGAGATTTTCAGGTATCTCAAAACGCACAGGATCAAAAGACTCAATGACCTGTTTATTCATATGCTCGTAAGTGCCAAGACCTATTCCGAACGCAAGTGGAGCCTCAGCAACCGACCACGTTTCACCTCCGTCAAGACTTCTGGCCTGCATTGTCTCCAGTGGTTTTGAGCGGTCTCGTGCGTGGAATCCTCCGTTCGGATCAGGAAACCCTGACGTGAAAACCAGGACTATTTCGTCATTCCATGACCACATTCCGTAATTTGCCGGCCAACCTGCGTATCTGTCAGTACGACGGTAAATCTCGTGGTGTGTGCTGGAATCAGCCATTAATAGGACCTTTTCTTGGAATTTGATGTTGCCAGACGTCTGTAATTCCGACTTATATCGAGTCTTTTAGACCGCAACAAAAATGTTGTATCTAAAACAATAACCACAGGTTTTTAAAGAAAGATGACTATTAATCTGTCTGGAGCAGTGTTAATTTGGGGTTTACCGCCACATTCGAATCTTTTTGAACTTGAAACATCCAACTCCTAACTCAATTCATCTTGCCGACAACCTAGATTTTTTACGTGAGACCGAATCGGGTACGGTAGATTTGGTCTATATTGACCCGCCGTTCAATACTGGCGAGACTCAGAAGATGGTCCGCCTGAAGACTGTTCAGGATGACGATGGAGATAGGTTCGGCTTTCAGGGGCGTCGGTACCGGACTGAAAAACAGGGAAGCGCCTCTTACTCAGATTCATTCGACAACTACCTGGAATATTTACGAGTCCGCCTGATAGAAGCTAAACGGGTCCTAACCACCACAGGTTCGATCTTCCTGCATGTCGACCAGCGTGAAAGTCATTACTGTAAGGTGCTTATGGACGAGCTATTCGGGCGTGAGTCGTTCATGAACGAAATCATCTGGTCATACGATTACGGCGGTCGCTCCAAGAAAAGATGGCCATCGAAACACGACACGATCTTCTGGTATGCGGTTGACTCTTCTGACTACACGTTCAACTACGATTCGATCGATCGAGTTCCTTACATGGCGCCTGAGTTAGTCGGAAAAGAAAAGGCTGAGCGCGGAAAAGTTCCAACCGACGTGTGGTGGCAGACAATCGTGCCAACAAACGCAAAAGAGCGTACTGGTTATCCGACTCAGAAACCGTTGGCGATTCTTATTAGGATTGTCAAAGTTCACTCGAACCCGGGCGACACCGTGCTCGACTTCTTTGGAGGGTCAGGGACCACCGGTGTTGCGGCGGCGAAGACCGGCCGGAAGTTTGTGCTGGTCGACGCCAACGAGGAAGCTGTTCAGATCGCCGCAAAAAGACTGCACGAGTTCGGCCCCGTGTGCAGTGGATTCTCAGTCGTATCGGCTTCTAAATGACCTTAATGATCTCCGATAATTGCTCGGGAGATTACAAGTCGCTGAATTTCTGATGTTCCTTCGTAGATCTCGGTAACTCGCTGGTCACGATAAATTCGCTCGACCGCTGAAGGCTTGAAGTATCCAACACCACCGTGAATTTGCAGCGCTTTACTCGCTATTCTCCCAGCAGCTTCTGAGGCGTAAACCTTCGCCATTGCTGCCTCTTTCCCATGAGGCAATCCATTGTCATACAGCGATGCAGCTCGGTATGTAAGTAGACGTGCTGCATCGAGTTCCGTCGCCATATCCGCCATAGCGAACTGAAGAGCTTGTCGAGTTGCAATAGGTCGCCCAAAAGTTTGGCGCTGCTTTGAATAAGAAACTGCTGCATCAAGTGCACCTTTAGCAAGCCCTAGACACTGTGCGGCAATCATGATTCGGCTGGAATCCAAGATTTTTAGGGCAAGCCGATAACCTTCGCCTTCTTCTCCTAATCGGTTCTTCACCGGTATTCGGCAGTTGTCGAACACAAGCTCAGCGGTCGCACACCCTTTCATTCCCATCTTGCCATGCTGCGGATTAATGGTGAATCCAGGAGTCCCTTTTTCCACTACAACTGCGGTGACACCTTTGTGCCCAGCATTTCTGTCGTGGTTCGTGAAGACTGAGAACACGTCGGCAACAGCACCGTTAGTACAGAACAGTTTTGAACCATTAAGAATGTACTCGTCACCGTCCCTGGTAAGAGTTGTTTCGAGGGCCAGGGCGTCGGAGCCGGTTGCTGGCTCGGTGAGTGCGAACGCTGCGATCTTTTCGCCTGACGCTAACGAAGGCAGCCACCGTTGCCGCTGCTCTTCGTTGCCACCGTGATAGATCGTTTGCGAGCCTAGTGAAACATGTGTGATTAGTACGGTCGAAGTTGATCCGCAAGCCGCTCCAACTTCTTCGAGCACGACCATGAAGTCTCTATAATCGCCTTCGGAACCTCCGTATTCGGCAGGCACTGTCATCCCAGTCATTCCCAGGTCAGCGAGCCCTTTGAACTGCTCGAAAGGAAACTCTTCTTTAGCATCAACTTCCGCCGCTTTGGGGGCGATTTCGTTCGCTGCGAACTCTCGCACCGTGGTTGCCAACATCGTTTGTTGTTCTGTGTAGAAAGGCTGCATGTAATTGAAAAGAATCCAAATTTAGTGTCGATGGTTTCAGCTTGTGTGAAGGCTAACGATACACCGACCGCTTAACAAGCGCGGCGCAATCGTCAATTGAACTTCGTGTTTAGATAGGGAGACGCATAAACTGCGGTCGGAATATTGCCGCACCGGTCGATAAGTCGAGTATTTTGTCCAATTCCCTTTCTGGATTGGAAAGGGTTAGGGATAGGAGAATCTGAGCCGACTCTCGATTTATCGGAGACGAGCGCGAATAAGGAAACCCATTGAAAATTCTTGGTATTGATCCGGGGTTAACGAACACTGGATACGGTCTGATCGAAGTACGCGATCGGAGTTATTCAACGATCGAAGGTGGTGTCGTTCGCACTAAGGCGGATGTCCCGATGGAACAGCGATTGTTCACGATTTATTCCGCGATAAGAGATGTGATAGCCGAGTTTCATCCAGACGCAGTCGCAATCGAAGATCTGCACTCACATGCCCGGTTTGTGAAAACTGCGATTCTTTTGGGGCACGCTCGCGGTGTTGCCGTCATGGCAGCGGGAGAAGCCGATGTGCCAGTATTCAACTATCAGCCAACACGTGCCAAGAATCTTGTGACCGGATCAGGACGCGCAAGCAAAGATCAAATAAAGCAAGCAGTTGCAGCTCATCTTGGAACTCCCGATGCAGCTAAAAACGAGCACGTTGCTGACGCGTTTTCAATAGCGATTTGCCATGCGATCATGTCAGGCAGTCCAGCGATGGAAGCGATTCAAGCCTCGAAGTAAATTTTCTACTCATGATCAGTTTTATCCAGGGAACAATCCGAACTCTTACTCGTGAGCCCGCGAAGGCAGTAGTGATTGCTGCCGGAGTTGGCTACGAAGTTAGTTTGCCAACCTATGTTTCACAGTCGCTTGCCAATGACGGGATTCGCGAAGGTTCAGAAATAGACCTGGAGATCTACTACCACGTTACAGAACGCCAACCGAAGCCGATGCTGGTTGGTTTTCGTCACCCCAGTGAGAAAGATTTTTTCGAGCAGCTAATTCAGGTCGAGGGAATTGGTCCCGCTAAAGCAGCAGCAGCCCTGGTATTTCCTGTTTCGGCGATCGCTTCAGCAATCGAGACAGAAGACTACGCAACGTTACAACGTTTGCCCGGTATCGGAAGTCGTGCGGCACAAAAGATTGTGGCAACGTTGCGCGGAAAGGTTGCAGCTACCGCACTGCTTCAAGATGCTGGCATCACCGAGCAGGGTCATACTGCTCCACCATTGGATGCCCGTTCGGAAGCGGTCGAAGCGCTCGTCACGCTCGGGTATCGTCCGACTGAAGCTCAGGATAAGGTTGAGGAAGCATTACGCCGGAACCCTGAAGTTGTTGATGATGTTCAGGAACTGATGCGTGAAGTATTCAAAGCGCAAATGTCGAATCAGGAATAGTTCGGACTCGGGTTAGAGGTGGTAGTTGACAGCATCTTCAGATAGCGGAGGGCGAGAGCGAATAGTTGGTTCAACCAGCGACGACGCTCAGATTTCCGAAGGAGAGTGCGCCCTGGAGCAGAGAGCTGAAATCCTGGCTGCAACTGAAACCGAGTCTGAAGAGGCTCTAACCCGAGATCTTCGACCGAAACGATTCCAGGAATATGTAGGTCAGAGGGCTGTAGTCGACAGCATTTCGATTGCTGTTATGGCTGCGAAGAAGCGTGGTGAGACCCTCGACCACGCACTGTTCCACGGCCCCCCCGGTCTTGGCAAAACGACCATTGCTCATATCATTGCGAGAGAGCTTGATTCCCAGCTGATTCACACATCAGGTCCCGCTTTGGAGCGACCTGCTGATGTTGTTGGGTTGCTCTCGAACCTCAAGCGTGGCGACGTTCTTTTCATCGATGAAATACACCGGTTGTCACACGCTGTCGAGGAATATTTGTACTCGGCAATGGAAGACTTTAGAGTCGACTTTATGACCGGCTCGGGAGCGTTCGCGAAGTCGATCAACCTGCCATTACAGCCTTTTACGCTAATCGGCTCTACTACTCGAGCAGGAATGCTAAGTGCTCCATTGCGAGAGCGCTTTGGTCTTGCCTACCACCTCGACTTCTACTCGGACGAAGAACTGGCGCAGGTTGTGTTGCGATCCGCTGGAATCCTTGAAGTGAAAATTGACGAGCCTGGTGCACTAGAGATTGCCCGAAGATCACGAGGTACACCTCGAATATCTAACCGGTTGCTTCGAAGAGTTCGAGACTTTGCTGAAGTGAAATATTCGGGTGTGATAAATCAAGATGTCGCCTCTGAGGCGCTTGAAATGGAAGGCGTGGACGAGCTTGGTTTGGATCGGCTCGACCGGCTCTATCTCACCACACTAGCCAGGAACTACCAGGGTGGACCCGCAGGTATTCAGGCGCTTGCTGCGACTGTGAATGAAGACCAACAAACTCTGGAAGATGTTGTCGAACCGTTCCTGCTGAAAGTAGGCTTTATCGTTCGCACGCCACAAGGACGCAAAACAACCCCAGAGGGGATCAGTCACGTAGGTATTACGGTAACCAACCCTGATCCGCAAGCAGATCAGGGCAAGCTTCTTTAGAGATCCTCTAAGTTGCCGAGTCTTCCGAAGCTTGCGCTGCCTGCTGAATCAGCTCGTCAGGGATGTCGTCGAACGATGCATAGTTCATCGAGTACAGGCGTGAATACAGACCACCGAGGTCTATGAGCTCGTCGTGTGAGCCTGACTCGATGATGTTTCCATCCTGTAGAACGATAATCCTGTCAGCCCCACGGATCGTCGCAAGGCGGTGAGCGATCACCATTCCAGTGCGCCCTTCAAGTAGTCGTTGAAGCGCCTGCTGAATCAACATTTCCGTGTAAGAGTCGATGCTTGCCGTTGCTTCATCCAGTACGAGAATTTTTGAATCAGCAACGATCGCACGAGCGAACGAGATCAACTGCCTTTGGCCCAGTGACAGGTTTCCACCACGCTGTTCGAGCATGGTGTCGTAACCGTCAGGGAGGTTCATGATGAAGTTGTGCGCACCAACTGCCTGTGCTGCTTCGACAACCTCTTCACGGGTTGCATCTTCCTTGGCGTATCGGATGTTCTCGTAAATCGTGCCTGTGAACAGGAATGGCTCCTGCAGCACCATCGAAACATGCTTTCCGAGAGATTCCTGTGTCATGTCACGAACATCGTGACCGCCAATCTTTACTGAGCCGTCCCAAATTTCGTAGAACCTGTGAACCAGTGAAGTCGTCGATGTCTTTCCTGAACCGGTTGGACCAACTAGTGCGACCGTTTCCCCCGGGTTCACTTTGAAGGTGATGTTCTTCAAAACCGGTTGGTCGGGGAAGTACCCGAAAGTTACGTCCTCGAACTCAATCGAACCATCAATTTCTTCAGGGGAGACCGCGTTTGGCTTGTCTTGAATTTCGACTGGAACGTCAATAACTTCGAAAATACGTTCTCCGGATGCCATAGCTCTTTGCAGTACGTTGTAGTGCATTGTGAGAGCCCGGATAGGGTCGAAGAACCGCTGGATGAACAGCACGAATGCGACCATCACACCGACTTCTATTGTCCCATTTAGGACGAAGCTACCACCTGCGACAACCAGAACTGCGAATGCAGCTCCGGTCAGGGTGTCGACAATCGGCAGCATCATGACACCGAACTTTGATGCTCGGTTAGCTGCTCGCAAGTTGTCGGTAGCGCGAATGTCGAACAGGTCGTAATTGACGTATTCCCGAGACATTCCCTGGACAGCTCGAATACCGTTGATGTTTTCGGCAAGTGCTCCAGAAACGATTGAGGACGTGATTCGAGCATGGAGAAATGATCTTCGAGCGTACGGTAGCCAAATGATTCTTACTACGAACAATGCCGGAACGACCGCAAGCGTCATCAATCCCAATCGCCAGTCCATCCATACCATGGCACCGATAATTCCGATCAGGAGGATGAAGTCTCCAATTGCGAATACTGCTGTTTGCAAAAACTCCTGGAGAGCAGCAACGTCGCCTTGCAGACGGGACATCATCCGACCGATTTCGGTTTTGTCCATAAATGAAAGGGACACGCGCTGGAGGTGCAGGAACATTGCTCTCCGCATGTCAACGAGGATGCGCTCAGCAACCCTTCCGACAATGAGCTCCTGGAGATAGTTTGATATGTAGTTGAATATCACCGCACCCAGGAAGACGAAAACGAGATTTCTTAGTACATCCCTGTCGAACTCTCCAGGTACCAGAGCGCGGTCGAATACATCACGCACAATCAGAGGAATCGCGACAGATGTAACGGTGAAGACCAGTACGGCGAAGATGGCCACCCAAATTAAGGTCTTGTACGCGCCAACGTATTTCATGAACCGGCTTATCACCTGTCCATTGAAGGCCTCTCCAAAGAACTCCTCGTCTTGAGCGTTGCTCCGCCTGACCGATGCCTTGGGCGGGATTTCGTGGCTGCGTTCCTGATTGGTCTTAGTTGCCATTACGCATCCTCCTCGTTTCCGAGAGGATTCGCATCATCGGTTGGCCTAATTTGAAGTTCGTAGAGATCGGCGTAGTGACCACCCGATGCCAACAGTTCTTCGTGAGTCCCGCGTTCAATAATCTTCCCTTCGTCGAGGAACAAGATTTCGTCCGCGTGCATCAGCGAACTGAGCCGATGAGAGATGATGATGGTTGCTCGGTCTTTCGTGATCTCTTGCAACGCTGAACGAATGCGTTGTTCTGTGGCAGCATCAATCGCAGCAGTCGAGTCATCAAAAACGATGAGCTGTGGTTTCAGCATGATCGATCGAGCAATCGATAGCCGCTGTCGCTGACCGCCCGAAAGAGAAACACCGCGCTCGCCAACCATGGTGTTGTAACCCTGTGGTAGACGGTCAATGTAGTCACCGAGTTGTGCATATTTCGTTGCTTGCTCGACACGGTCATCTGGTGCCCACGGGTCACCGTATGCAACGTTGTGTTCTACTGAGGCGGTAAACAGGAAGGTGTCCTGCTCTACGACACCGACAGCTTTTCGTAGCGAGTCCAGGGTTACGTCTCGAAGGTCTTGACCATCAATCGTGATGTGTCCTTTGACAGGGTCGTAGAACCTTGGCACGAGGTGAGCAATAGTTGATTTACCACTACCTGGAGGTCCGACAATTCCTACTGTGTGACCGGGTTCAACCTTGAATGAAACACCGTTCAAGGTGTGCTCGCCCTCGTATCCAAAGTGCACGTCATGGAATTCGAGAACGCCGCCAGAAATTTCGATGTCTTTTGCTCCGGGTTTGTCCTGAATCTCGGGATCCATGTCGAGGACTGCAAACAGTCGACCGCCCGAAGCAGAACCCCGGGCGTAACCGTTGACCATCATTCCGATTTGACGGACAGGAGCGTTCAAAATACTCATGAATGCGAGGAATTGAGTTAGTTCACCAGGACTCAGCTCCCCATCGATGACTCGTTGCCCCCCGACCCAAAGTACAGCCGCCATTGCCAGCATGAAGGCGAGGGTCATTATCGAAATATTCGCCGAGCGAACACCAACCTGAGTGTTCGCAAGCTGAAGTGCTTCGTTGGAAGCTTCGTCAAACTTTCGCATCTCGTAGTCCTGAGAGGCGAATGCTCGAACTACCCTGATACCACCGAGGTTTTCGTCCATTACCTTCGTAAGGGCAGATAGCTTTTCCTGGAGGTCGTACCAGTTATATCGCAACTTGAGTCGAGCTGCAGTTGCTCGCCATGCAACGAACGGTACGAAGCTGAGGCTGATCAGACCGAGGAACAAGTCGGCAGACAGCATCAGGTACATTCCAGTACCGATCAAAACGACCAGGAACACTGTTCGCAACAGGGCTGTCTGTACGAACATACGGACACCTTCAACATCGAGAATTCCTCGAGTGATGAGGTCTCCGGTGTGAACACCGGCGTGGTAGCTGAACGAAAGCCGCTGGAGCTTTTCGTAGTACAGCATTCGTAGTTCGTAACCGATTGCCTGGCCGACAGATTCACCCATGTAGTTCTGGAACATCGCAGATAATCCGCGACCGACAGAGGCTACGAACAGGAGGATAGCGGTTAGAACAAGAGCGTCGCGGGCAGCATCGTCAGTAGCAATGTCACCGTCACCGAGAAGGTTCTTGGCTGCGTCGACCGCATCACCAATAAGAATAGGAATCCAAAGCTGAAACGCCGACGCGAGGAATATTGCGATGATCCCTAAGGCCATTCGAGCTCGGTAGCGCAATGCCATGCGAGTTATTCGCATGAATACGTCCATCGAATTGGTGCCTTCGACTGGTCTCGACGAAGTGCCTGCTGCTTTTCCTACGGGTTTTGCGGTTATCGTAGCCGTTTGGATTCCTCCCGGATGGTTTTCACAGCCTATAAGCATCGCGCAGCCCAACCCGGAATGCGTGGAATCTATTACCCAATTTATGCGAGTGTGGTTACCTCTTGGATTCGCGATACACTCGTTGCCTGACGGTTGTATCCGGCACGACCAAACCATCGCTCCCAGTAAATGACATTCAACGATCCCGACAACAAGCTTGCTGCCGCCTTCGCAAATCTTGAAGCTGGCAACCTCAAGGACGAACTCAAAGAATCGGCTGAACAGGCCAAGTCTCTTGAGCAGAACCCGTTCGCGATCAGACAGGCGAGTGTCGATGACGGACTGGTTCTGGAGAGCATCGAGCGTGAAGCGTTCCCCGGTATGGTTCCAGTCACCCGAATTTCGAGAGACCTTCTGAGGGAGAACGGTCTGTACCTGACTGCAGTTCGTGACTGGACACAGGAAGAGCGAGAGCTTGGACCCAGGTTGGCTGTCGCAACAAAGGCCGAGTTAGAAGATGAGAGTTTTTTAGCTCGACTAAAACGCAATCTCGACAAATTTGTGTTGGACCGTGTGACTCGCCCCAGATTGCCAGCCGACTACATCGCCGGGTTTATTGGTCTCTGGTTTGTACTCGACGAGGCACACGTTGTGATAATTGGGCTTCGTGAGACCGAGCGCCGGCAGGGGATTGGCGAACAACTCCTAATCAGCGCGATAGAGCAAGCTTCAGGTCGCGGTTCACGAGTAGTGACACTGGAAGTTAGAAAGTCGAACACACCTGCCATCGAACTCTACAAAAAGTACGGTTTCCAGGAAGTTGGCTTGCGCCGACGGTATTACTCGGACAACGGGGAAGATGCCCTGATTATGACCACGTCTCCGATAGTCAACGAAGACTTCCAGTCACAGTTCAAACAACTGGTGAAAAGTCACGCAGGTCGTTACGGATGGGTGCGTAGACCTGGTTGCGACGGTCCGTCTGTTGAAGCCGACGAGGTTTAGCTGTTCCCACTGGTCATAGCCAGGTACAGGAAGATCAACCCAAACAGGATAGTTATTCGGATGCTCCAGCTGGTCCACTTAGATTGGAATTCGCGGAAGTGTTCGACAGAACGCCACTTTCGACCGCGCCAGGCAAGCTCATTGCCTTTGAAGCCCAGAAATACACTCGCCGCGGCGACAAGGCTGAACTGAAGTGCTGGAGGTAACAGGAAGGCTCCGAACAGAATTACTGTGTACGGGACACCAGAAAAAATCCCCCACATCGGGGCTAAAAGAAATGCGGCCCAGTTCCAACCGCGGACCCCAGCCGGTATCGCTCCGTTCTTGAGTCCGGAGGTGTTTTCGATTTGCGGATCAGCGCCAGGTGATGCCGTGGGATCGAATTTTGAGTATTCGAGCCTATTATGTTCAGCGGATGGTTGCGGATCGGCAGGTGTTTTATCTAGAACCGGAGGCTCTGGTTCTGCCATTCGGGTGTGTGACTGTTGCTCGACTTGCTGAGGTTCGCGTTCAACTACCGTTCGAGTAGGCGAAATGCGAACGGCATCATTCATTTCCTCCCCACAAACCCAGCAGTAGACAGCTCGCGCCTCGTTCGCATTTCCACAGTGAGAACACGAAACCAGGCCCAAGGGTGAGTGAGTATCGGAAGTAATTTCGACAATTCGTTCACCGCAGCGCGAACACGCGTAGATTCCGCGGGTATTTTTGGTTCCGCAGTGTGCGCAGAAAACCTCTGCAGACGGATTTGTCGGGGTAGTCATCGAATCCAGTTTATTCGGACAGTCGCGACTTGTCTCGCAGACTAGAGCGAATCGACGCTGAGATCGAGCGAGTTCATTAGATCAGTCAGCTCATCGAGTGTGTCGTCTCCGACAGGCGGTGTCGGTGGGCGAACGTCAGCTCTGCTGACGAATCCTCTTCGTTTCATGATTTCTTTTCTGATTGCGAGAGACACACCAGCAGAGTTTTCGTAGCGAATTATTGGCAACCACTTGTAGAAAATCGACCTGGCACGTTCTGTTTCGCCTTCAGACATGTATCTGTGAATTGCCACGAGAACTTCTGGGTATGCAAACCCGGTCATCGTTCCAACCGCACCTCTGCGTAGCTCCTCAAAAAGGAATGCTCCACCAAGTCCCCCGAAGATCCCCATCGAACCGTTCGTTGCTTCTTTGACCCGAGTCACTTTCTGTGGAGTCGGAGGGTCTTCTAATTTCAAATACTTTGCATCAGGCAGTTCGCTGTGAAGTTTTGCAATAAACGCCGGATCCATGTGAACACCGGTTTGTTCGGGCAGGTCCTGAACAACTATCGGAACCTGCGTAACGTCCTGGGCAGCAGCGTAATAGCTGAAGGTCGATTGCGGATTTGTTTTCGCCAGTTTTGCTGGCGCGATCATGACCGCGGTTGCACCTGCCAACTGAGCCTCTTTGACACGCTCCGCAACAGCTCGACCGCTCTCAGCACTTACTCCGACAGTCACTGTAAGGTCTTCGCCAGCTGCATCTTTAACAGCTTCGATAATTGGTAAACGCTCTGAGTCGATGAGGCGATGAGCCTCACCCATCACTCCGAGGGTTACGACTCCTCTGCATTTGGCAGACCTCGCGGCGTTCACCAATGTATTCAATGAATCTGCGTCCACATCTCCGTTTTCATCGAAAGGCGTGGGCAACATGAAATGTATGCCGTTCAGAGTGTTTTCTTGCAACTGTGACTCCCGAAATCGGTAACTTTGATTGAGCGAATCGCGTAATAGTGATCTAGCAAATCGAGAGAATCAATAGTTTCTAGAACCGAGGTGCATGGCTCATTTCGTTTCTTCACGGATTCCTTTGCTAAAATGCCTCGCAATGTTGAATAAGCGTGACTCGCGAACCTGTCTCTGTACTTGTTGTTACCCAAATAACGGGTAGAGAGTTCGCGCGTCGCAATTGAACTGACCTGCCCGTAGCGGCAGGTTTTTTTGTTTTTAGGGTTGAACCATTTCATTTAAGGAAAGAGGAACGAAGCGGTGACGACAGGTCGTGTAGACACAAAGGATTGGGTACCTAATCCCGACAACGCTCATGTTCTCAAGATTGACGGTCCTGAAATCGCCAATTTCGAGGATCAGGTAAAACTGTTCCAGTCTGGAGAAAAAGATGAGGTGGAATTCCTCCGCTTTAGGCTCCGCCAGGGCGTTTACGGGCAACGCCAGCCAGATCGCCAAATGATCCGAGTCAAACTGCCTTTTGGTGGCGTTACAGCTGACCAGATGGACGTGCTTGGTGAGGCAGCTGAAAAATTCGCTCCTCTAAAGAAGGGTCACATCACGACACGTGAAAACGTTCAGTATCACCACGTGCCACTTGAAGAAACCACCGACCTTCTCCGAATGATCGGTGATGCAGGGATGACTAGCCGAGAGGCTTGCGGAAACGTTGTGCGAAACGTTGTTGCACACCCTTCGGCAGGTGTATCCAAAACTGAAGTATTCGACGTAACTCCGTACGCCGCTGCGTATGCTCGTTACTTCCTTCGACATCCCACCACACAGAACATGCCGCGTAAGTCGAAGGTTGCCTTTTCAGGCTCCGAAGAAGACGAGGCAATGGTTCTGATGCACGACGTTGGAATGCTTGCACGGATCAAAGACGGCAAGCGTGGTTTCAAGATCGTCGTTGGTGGCGGACTTTCCACGATGCCAGCGATGGCAGAGACCGTTTCAGAGTTCGTGCCGGTCGAGGACTTCATCAAGCACTGTGAAGCTGTACTTCGAATCTTCAACCGCCAGGATGAAGAGCGAAAGAGCATCATGAAGGCTCGAATTAAGTTCACGATCAAGCGACTGGGAATTGAAAAATTCCGAGAGATGGTCGACGAAGAACTTCAGGGAGAGTGGGCGAAGAAAGACATCGACCTCGAATCGTTGATGTTCGTAGATGACGAAGAAGCCGACGCCCCTGGTGTTCCGTCGGATGCGACCCCAGCACCAGCTGATGACGCAGCGTTCAGCGAATGGAAGCGTACGAACGTCGAAGAGCAGCGCCAGGACGGATTCAACATGGTGTTCGTCCGAGTCGAACGCGGAGATGTGTACGCTAACCAGTGGTCACAGCTCGCCGACATTTCTCGAAAGTATGCCGGTGGTCGTGCACGACTCGACCAGCAGCAGAACCTCGTTTACCGCTGGGTTCGAACCGAGTCTTTGTATGACATGTACCAGGCACTAGGTGCCATCGGGTTCTCGGCAGCTGGTCGAGAGACAATCCGAGACGTTGTCACCTGCCCGGGCACGGACTCCTGCAAACTCGGAATTACATCTTCGATGGGTCTGAACAAGGCACTCGGAGAAGCACTCGACGAAATGGATACTTCAGATCCGCTCGTTGAAAAGATGCACATTAAGGCAAGTGGTTGCCCGAACTCTTGTGGTCAGCACCACATTGCAAGCATTGGTTTCCACGGTGCTGTGATGAAGGGACCTGGCGGACAGGTACCTGCATACGAACTGTTCCTTGGTGGACGATCCAACGAGAAGCAGGGCACCCGTATTGGTGCTCGAGTTAAGGCTCGTATTCCTGCGAAGCTAGCTCCGGAAGCCCTCAAGCAGGTTCTCGAAACCTATAAAGAGAACCGTAATGATGGCGAAGAGTTCGCAGACTTTATCGACCGATTCGGAACCGACCACTTCGAGCAAGAATTTGGAAAGCTCAAGACTCAGGTAGGGCCTCTCGATCGCGATCACATCGAAACCTACATGGACTGGGGTAAGACAGTGATTTACAAGATGGAGCGCGGTGAAGGTGAGTGTGCCGTTTAGGCAGCCTAGCTAAACCAAAATACAAAAGGGCAGCGATCTCTCGCTGCCCTTTTTGCTTAATATTCACTTGTCGTCAGGATCTCCGAAGTCGAGGATCTTTGCTCGGTCCTTAGGCTTCTTTTCTTGCCGATCCTGCTTTGGCTCGATCCGACGGCCTCTCCAGTACTTTGCTGGAGGTTCTTGTCGCTCAGTGCTTCGACCCCGCCAGTTCATTTGTGGTTGGCGTCCACGATTGAACCACAAGTAGTAGCCGAGACCGATCGAAGCAATTCCAAGGATCGCCAATGGCATTTGCATCGCCGGTAATACCGCCGCACCAACCAAAAAGACAATGCCTGCAAAAATTGCTGTCCCAGAATTCAGTGAGATTGAACGCTTGCGGATTGGATTCTTAGATTTCTCGACCGTCGGGCTAAACGGTACGAAGTCCTTTTGGCGTCCGGACTTCTTCTCCGACTCAGCAATGTTCTGGTCGATTTCGCGTTCAAATTTTGGTTTGCCTGGCGTATCTGGCATTGAAGAAATCTGCAAGGCTGACGGTAATCACGTTGCTATACTCGAAATCATTCATCCTGCGACTTTCATCTTCGCATACCACCCAGTTAGTAAATAAGTAATCGCACTACATCATGCCGGACATCGAGTACGACAATTTCGTCAAGATAAATCTCTACAAGCTTAACCCGGAATTCAGGCGACTCGATTCAGACGAGCGAGAAAAAGCCAAACGAGAATTCGCTTCAGTTATTGCTGAATGTTCCAGCGAGAACGAGATCAGGACGTTCAGCACGGTTGGAACACGAGCCGACGCCGAATTGATGACAATCCAGGATTCTCCTTCGGTCGATGCCTTTCACGACACTTCGAAGAAGATCAACCAGACCCAACTGGGGAGCTTTCTTGACCAACCGTATTCGTACCTGTCCATCCGACGAAAGAGTCGATACAAGCACGGTGGTGGGGCGCCCGATCTAAAAGAGCATTACAAATACATGGTCGTCTACCCGATGACCAAAACTCGACCGTGGTACGAGAAGTCCATCGAAGAACGCCAGCAAATGATGAACGACCACTTTCGAGTCGGTCATAAGTACCCGATGGTTAAGATCAACACTACTTACGCGTTTGGTCTGGATGACACCGAGTTCGTGCTCGGGTTCGAAATGGATGACCCGTCGGACTTCGTATCGCTGGTAATGGATTTACGAGAAGTGCCGGCGGCCCAATATACAGCCACCGAGATCCCAATCTTTACGACGATCAACATGCCGATTGAGGAAGCTCTCGACGCTATGGTTTAGTGTTGATCACCGCATGTGAAGCAACTAAAAAGCCCCGATAATTTGATCGGGGCTTTTGTTTTGATCAATTAGCAGCTAACTAAGCGTTTGCGCCAGGCTCAGATGAGTCGTAGTCGTAATCGTAGTTGAGCTTGATGAATTCCTGCTGGTCAGCAGGGACCTGGTCTTCCGGGAAGATTGCGTTTTCAGGACATACTGGTTCGCACGCAGCACAGTCGATGCATTCATCCGGGTTGATGAACAACTGGGTGTCACCTGGCTTCGAGTAGATGCAGTCGACAGGGCAAACATCGACACATGCACCGTCCATGACGCCGACACAGTCCTTGGCGATGATGTATGTCATCCGAAAGGGCTCCTATTAGTAGATTGGTTCGTTTTTCGAACCGAGTAATTGTGATTAACCGCAGGCGATTATACGAATTAGTCAGGCGCAAAAAAAGGCTGGCGATTCACAGTTTTTTGAAATCGTCAGCCAATCAAGACTTTTGTATGGTCAGTGATCCTTAGTGACCACCGCAGCCGCAACCGCCTCCTCCGCCGCCGCCGCAGCCGCCACCACCTCCGCAACCGCCGCCACCACAGCCGCAGCCCGATGCGAAGTTAGGGTTCGAAATCACGAAGCCTGAGCGTTCAAAACCTTCAACATAGTCGATGCTCGAGCCTTCGAGCAGTGGTGCGCTCTCGTCATCGATGAGCGCTTTTACTGCGCCATCAATAACTTTGTCAGCTTCTGCTGGAGCTTCTTCCAGCCCAAATACATACTCGATTCCACCATGAGGTGCTGTAGTGACAGCAATTCGAAGGTACTGGCCTTCGGCATCCTGTTCCTTAAGTACCTCGATCAGCTTGCTTGTAGCTGCCTCGGTGAATTCAACAACGGCCTGTGAACTGACCATCGATTACTCCAGTTGTCCTTGTTTAAGTAGATATTCGCGGACGTTTACCTAAGGTTACCCGCTAATCCATGCGAATGCATTGTTTACGAATAACGGGATCTGTCACCATAAAAACACGCTTTTACACTAGAAATATCGTTGATATAACGATTTCCGACGGTATCATCAGTAACTGGGCTGAAAACACGGTTTGCTTGACGGTTCCGGCGGTGATGAGGATCAGGGGTTGATCAACTCGGATCCACGGTCTGCTGTGCAAACTCGCTACATCAAGTGTAGCTCTGCATGTAAGTATTTGAAATTTGGATAACCAATAATGGATGAACTCGATCGACAAATAATCTCAATCCTCGAACGCAATGGTCGGGCTTCAAACGCTCGGATCGCACGTGACGTCGGGGTAAGCGAGGGAACAGTAAGACGCCGTCTTAAAAAACTGATTAGCGATCAGATCATTAACGTCGTTGCACTGCCAGACCCCCGAAAACTTGGATACAGCTCAGAGGCTCTCATTGGTGTCCAGGTCGATCCTGACAAAATCGATGATGTTGCTGCAAAAATGGCTAACCTTGAACACACCCGATGGGTGACGGTTACAACCGGTAGCTACGACGTATTCGCCTGGGCGACCCTTCCGAACCCGGAACTTTTAGGGCGGTTCCTGCGAGATGAAGTTGGCGCCATCGACGGTGTCCGACGCACTGAAACCTTCGTAAACCTTCAGGTTATGAAGCGGGAATTTGGTATCCCTGCCTGACTTCAGGTTGTTTGAATCAAGAGGCATCCAAACTTGGATGCCTCTTTTGTGTATCGCCGAACATCGACTGCAAATATAATCTTGTGCCGTAAGTGAAACTATTGAATCCACCGGAATTCATCCGGTGACCACTGAAGACCCGGAGATTCTTATGCAGCAGGGCGCTGTTGTTACCAAGCCAACTCAACCTCTTTCACTGCTAGGACCGGCAGAACCGGCTCTCATTGAGCGACTGATTCCCGGATTGAATCTCTGGCAGAAGTCAGTTGCTGTGGTCGCTGGAGTAGCGCTTGTTGCGCTGCTTGCACAGGTTCGCTTCTTCATTCCTGACAACCCTGTGCCTATCACATTGCAGGGATTCGGAATCCTGATGATGGGTGGAGTACTTGGTTGGCGCTTGGGGCTTGCGTCTGCAGCTCTTTACTACATCGTCGGGCTTGTCGGTGTGCCTGTGTTCGCCAAGGGCGGAAACGGATGGGAATACGTCATGGAAGGGGTAACAGGCGGTTACCTTATCGGTTTCGTTCTATCTGCTGCAGTAGTTGGTTACCTGTCCCAGCGAGGATGGAACCGAGGTCGAAGCCTTTGGCCAATGATGATCGGCTCGCTGTTGATCTACGTTCCGGCATTGATCTGGCTGACCTTTTTTGATTTTTCCTGGCCAGCAGAAGGCAGGCTACTGTCGAGCGCAGTCTACCCATTCATCCCTGGCGACACACTTAAGCTGATCGCTGCAGCAATAGCGCTTGGTGCAATGTGGAGATTGGTAGATAGAAAGCGGTAGTCCCGCCAACTCGCGCTATCCACTTCACAATTCAGGACAAATAACTTGTACAAAGACACGAACTGCGGCGAACCGCGCAAATCGCATGTCGGCTCCGTAATAACAGTCGCTGGGTGGGTTCATACTCGGCGAGACCACGGCAACCTTATCTTCATCGATCTACGCGACCGATCAGGTCTGCTGCAGGTCGTATTCAATCCCGAGAACTCTGCGGCTGCTCACGAGCTTGCGGGTAGCCTCAGGTCGGAATGGGTGATTAAGGTCACCGGGAAGCTGGAAGCACGACTCGACGGTGCAGAAAACCCTGAACTAGAGACAGGTGAGGTAGAGCTCATTGCTACCGAGCTTACTGTTCTCAACCGTTCTGTCACGCCACCTTTCGAGATCGAAGATGACTCTGAGGTCGACGCAAACACAAGACTCAAGTACCGATTTATCGACCTGCGCCGACCAAAGATGCAGGAAGCACTGAAACTGCGCCACAAGGTCACTCACATCATGTGGGACTACCTGACAGAGCAGGGTTTCACGCAGGTCGAAACCCCAATCCTGATTAAAAGCACGCCTGAAGGCGCACGCGATTATGTGGTGCCGAGCCGAGTTCACCCGGGAAACTTCTACGCACTTCCACAGTCGCCGCAGCAGCTCAAACAGTTGCTTATGGTCTCGGGTGTCGAACGGTATTTTCAGATCGCTCGCTGCTTCCGAGACGAAGACCTGCGAGCCGACCGACAACCCGAGCACACGCAACTCGACTTCGAAATGTCATTCGTCCACCAGGACGATGTCATGGCAATCGTCGAGGAGTTGTACGCACGGATCGTCAATGAAACCCGACCGGAAGTTGAGGTTGTTAAACCGTTCACTCGGCTGACCTACGCGGAAGCAATGGAAAAGTACGGGTCGGACAAACCGGACCTGCGTTTCGGTCTTGAAATGACCACCATTACCGAAACGGCTGCAAGTTCCGACGCTCGCGTGTTCCAGGCGGTAGCTTCGTCTGGTGGAACAATTCGCGGATTTGTTGCTCCCGGTTGCGGTGACTACGGTCGTCGACAGACCGATGATCTCACCGAATTTGCCAAATCGAGCGGTGCGCAAGGACTGGTGTTTATTGCACTGGACGAAGCTGCCCAGTCGATCGACGCACTCGAAGATGACCATGTGAAGTCACCTTTGAAGAAGTTCCTTTCACTCGACGTCATCAAACAGATGGCTAAAGAAATGGGTGCCGAACCGGGCGACCTGATGCTCATTGTCGCGGGCACATCAAAGTTGGTTAACACCGTGTTGTCCAACCTCCGCAACGAGATGGGACGACGGCTCGGACTGGCTGACCCGAACAAGATCGCCTTCGCGTGGGTCTACGACTTCCCGCTGTTCGACTGGGATGACGAGATCCAAGGTTATGTTCCTGCTCACCACGTGTTCTCCTCCCCAAAAGAAGAGCACATGGAGTACCTCGATTCCGATCCAGGCAAGGTGATCGGAACGTTGTGGGACCTGGTTTGCAACGGTTCTGAAATGGGCTCAGGAAGTATCCGTATTAACGATCGTGACCTGCAGACAAAACTGTTCCAGATTATTGGCTACTCCGAGGATCAGATCAACGATCGCTTCGGTCAACTTCTGACAGCTTTTACTTACGGCGCTCCACCACACGGTGGAATGGGCTTGGGACTCGACAGACTGTGCGCAATACTTGCCGGTGAAGACGCGATTCGTGAAGTAATCGCCTTCCCGAAAACACAGTCTGCAACCGACCCGTTGTTCGAAGCGCCATCGGCAATTGAGCAGGAGCAGCTTGAGGAATTGCACCTCCGAGTTGTGATGCCTAAATCCTGACGTTACGCATACGTGTAGGGTTTCGAAAATTACTCATTCCGAAATCCATACCCTGAGTTACAATTGAGTTAGTTAGAGGAGCGCCTTATGGCGCTCCTTTTACGCACGGATTGTTCGTGCTCACTCAATATTTATGGTTCGGAGTACGCGTTGAAAGTCACTCGTGACGAAGCAGAGAATCGTGAGGCAACTCTTCACATTGAGGTCGAAGACGACCGAGTGGAGCGGCACCTGCAACGGGCACACCAAAAGGTTTCAGCCCGAGTCAACATTCCTGGCTTCCGAAAAGGTAAAGCCCCTAGAAACATCGTTGAGCAATTTGTAGGTCGGGATTATCTTCTTGACCAAGCACTCGAAACTCTTGTCCCGGAAGCAGTTGGTGCGGCTGTCGAAGAATCCGACATCCCATCGACTCACACGCCGCCGCGAGTAAACGTCGTTGAACGCGACCCAGTCGTCAAAATCGACGCTACGGTACCACTTCCTCCTATTGCGACTCTCGGAGACTTCAAAAAGCTCAAATTCGACGATGAGCTCGACGAGGTGACCGACGACCAGATCGAAGAACAGCTAACGCAAATCCGTGAGTCACAGGCAATCTGGGATGATGCCGGTCGAGCTGCGAAGCTTGGCGACTTGGTCAGTATCAACTCAAAGGGTCTCGTTGATGGTCAGGATTTTGCGAACGTACAGGGTGGTGAGTACCTCGTAGAAGCCGAGAGTATGAACCCTGTTCCGGGATTCGCTGAGAAGCTCAAGGGGATGAAGAGCGGCGACTCTAAGGAATTCGACCTCGATATTCCTGCTGACTACCCGAACGAAGAATTTGCCGGAAAGTCGGCTCAATTCACTGTCGAAGTAACCGCTGTTAAGAAGAAAAATCTCCCTCGACTGACGAACGCACTGGTTGAGTCTCTGGGAGAAGACCTAAAGACGGTTGCGGAATTACGGACTCGAATTAGCGATAACCTCGAAGCGCAGGCTAAAGAGAACCTGCGACGATCACTCGAGGAGAAAATTATCGACGCCCTCGTGGAAGGAGCGGAGTTCGAAGTTTCGCCAATGATCATCGACCATGAAGCGGAGCACGTACTCGAAGATCAACAGCGACAGCTAGCTCAGTACAACATCGATTTCCAGCAGTACATGCAGGGCATCGGAAAAACGTCTGAAGAAATATTTAGCGAAGCCAAAGATTCAGCAGAGTTGCGACTGAAGCGTATGCTCGTAGTTGACACTCTTGCAGATGACACGGACGCCTCGGTTTCTGATGAAGAGGTAACTGCGGAAATTGCTCTGATGAAGCAGCTTCCTCAGTACGCAAACGAAAACCTCGAAACAGACGAAGCCAAAGACGCGGTTCAACGAATACTGCGAAGGCGCAACGCTATCGACCAGGTTATTGAGGTAACTCACAAACCAAAAACTGCCAAGAAAACCACTCGGAAGAAGGCAACTACCAAAAAGTCGACAGCATCTAAATCGACAGCAAAGAAGCCGGCAGCGAAAAAGGCTTCAACCTCGAAAAAAGCGGCAAAAAAGTAAGTAGAAAGAGCCAGGGATTACCAATATGAGTTCAGGATTGATCACACCCGGAGCTTTTGGATCGAACAACGAAACCTCCGGACTGAGCATCCCGGAGAGCATCGTCCCAATGGTTATCGAAACCAGCGCACGGGGCGAACGTGCATATGACATTTACTCGTTGCTGCTTAAAGAGCGCATCGTCTTTCTGGGAACACCAATCAACGCACAGGTGGCAAACCTGATCGTTGCGCAGATCCTGTTCTTGGCACGAGAAGATCCTGAGAAGGACATCAACCTTTACATCAACTCTCCTGGTGGTGAGGTTTACTCAGGTATGGCAATCTACGACACGATGCAGTTCGTGCCGTGTGATGTCGCTACTTTCTCCGTCGGTCTGTGCGCAAGCATGGGAACCGTTCTGCTCACTGCAGGTGCTGCAGGCAAGCGATACTCGATGCCGAACTCCACGATCCACATGCACCAGCCTTTGAGTGGGACTCAGGGTCAGGCTTCAGATATCGAGATTCATGCCCGTGAAACCCTCAGGATTCAGGACCGTCTCCGTCAAATTATTGCTGACCATACGGGTCAGTCATATGAGCGCATTGCGCGAGACTCTGACCGCGATTTCTGGTTGAATGCAGAACAGGCGGCAGAGTACGGGCTGGTTGATGAAGTCCTTAAACCAGAGTCTTTGAACACCGACTAAGGAGCCTTTTAGCTCATTTCGTGACAACCTCAACGAGGATAGGCAGCACACCACATGACGACTGATCAAACCAACGGCGGCGGAACAACTACCACGGATGCTTACTCATGCTCTTTTTGCGGTAAGCCCCAGGAAAGTGTTCGACGTCTTATTGCAGGTCCATCAAAGATTTTCATCTGCAATGAGTGTGTTGGTAGGTGTCAGCAAATAATCGCTGACGATCAGCCGATCGTGAAGCCACACACCAAACCGACGACTCCTCGTGAGATGTTCGAAATGCTCAACGAGTACGTCATTGGTCAGGAACGCGCCAAGAGAGTTATCTCAGTTGGCGTGTACAACCACTACAAGCGGATTTGGTTTGGTACCGAAGACCCAGATGTAGAGCTTCAGAAGACCAACGTCATGCTGGCTGGTCCCACCGGTTGCGGTAAGACCCACCTTGCACAAACGCTTGCTCGAATTCTGGATGTTCCGTTCGCTATTACCGACGCTACCTCCCTCACCGAGGCTGGATACGTCGGTGAAGATGTCGAGAACATTCTGCTTCGATTGATTCAGGACGCTCAGTTCGATATTGCTCGGGCAGAGCAGGGAATCATCTACATCGACGAGATCGACAAGATCGCTCGCAAGTCAGCGAACCCGTCGATTACTCGTGATGTGTCAGGAGAAGGTGTTCAGCAGGCGCTCCTCAAGATTCTCGAAGGTGCGGTTGTAAATGTCCCGCCGCAAGGTGGACGTAAGCACCCTCACCAGGAGTTCCTCCAGATCGACACCTCGAACATCATGTTCATTCTTGGTGGTGCGTTCGACGGTCTTGGCGAAGTGATTCAGGCACGCCAGACAAAGGACTCTGCTTCTATCGGATTTAGCTCAATTGGCAAGGGTGCAGTTGCTTCCGCAGAAGATCAGCTGGACGACTTTACTGCCGTTGAGCCTGGAGACCTGTTGCACTACGGATTTATTCCGGAGTTCATTGGTCGAGTTCCTCTGGTAGTAGGTCTCTCAGACCTCAAGCACGACGAGCTCATTCAGGTTCTGACTGAGCCAAAGAACGCACTTGTCCGCCAATACCAGGCTCTGATGAAGATGGACGGCGTTGAGCTTGAGTTCGAGCAGGGTGCACTTGACGCAACCGCTGAAATGTCACGAGAGCGCAAAGCGGGAGCTCGTGGACTGCGAGCCATTGTTGAAGAGCTTCTCGTAGACGTGATGTACGAACTCCCATCGATGGATAACGTCACCAAGTGTGTGATCACTCGTGAGACGGTAACTGAGAACCAATGGCCGATTCTCATGGACGAGAAGGGCAAGCGCCTCGATGGTGATTTGCCGGAAGACAAGCACACTGTAGCTGCGTAGTTCACACAGTCAGATATTTTGAAAAGCGCCGATTATTTGGCGCTTTTTTGTTGATTGTTTTTCGCTATCGCCCAGGTCTGTACGATTGTTGTAATGTTCCGCAACCGATAATTACCTGAGTCAAGGTGAGAGTCACATGCATGGTAGCGATCCTCAACCAGTCAACATCCCGGATGGTCAGGGCAAACGCCCTCCCGTACAGGTTCCAGAAAACTACGAAAACAGGTGGGTAAGGATTCGTAAGCGAATCTTCCTCTGGGGAGGAATTGCTCTGTTCCTGGCACTCGCCGTTTTCTTTTTCATGTCCGCAGCCGGAAGTGACGCGTACTCTTAGCGGCTAACCCTGAGCAACGACAGCCTCGACCTCGTCGCTGAGATCGACAACGTCACTATTGTATGATGGGTCGATGCGCCCGCTGCTTACGGCTTTGAGCGTCTCGATCAGCAGAGGACGTTCCCTTAAAAGCCCTGCCTCTCTAATCGCTTTGAACAGCGGAAGGTCCTCTCCGTCCGTTTCAGGCAGCGTCGAAACGTCCTTGCCCGTCAGGTCAGACCACATCGATTGAAGATCCGGGGTCTTTACAGAGAACCTGGTTGTAGAAAGAACCGGACCTTCATCGACTTCTTCGGTCGATACATGGATCATCGCTCCGGTTTCATCCAGATCTTGTTGGATGACATCCCAGACCGCTTGCTGCCACATCCCGATTGTTCCTCCGGGTAGGGCAGGGTGGAGATTTAGAGTCAGGTATTCAGAACAAAGTAGCGGTGCGATCAGCATGTAGCCGGCGTGAACGGCAATGTCGGCAGAATGAGGTTTCAAGAGTTCGATTGCCGCACGATCAAAATCTTCCCTGAGCTCGGACCACGGTTGATTGTCGTTAGCTCGCCTGAAATCACGACTCGAAAGCGTGACCAGGGGAATCCCACGTGACTCGACGAGTTCTAGAAATCTGTCAGTGCGCTTGGTCTGCCCCTTCACTCGGTTGACGAACACAAACGCTAGTTCGGCATTGAGATCGCCAGAGTCGATTGCTTCTAACGCGGAAGAAAGCAGACCGTAAGAGCCTTCACCACGACCCGTCGAAAACCAACCGATAGAGAGTTTTTTGCTGGACGAATCTTGGACTGAGCCACTCAACTATCAGAGTTCCTCGTCCATTTCACCCGAGTCGTCCCCCGACACCAGGCTCATTTGCTCGGCGAAATTTGCCTGTAAGCGAGATATTTTCAGCTCTGCACTCGAAAGAATTTCGTTGCACTTTGAAGCTAGTTTCATACCTCGTTCAAAAAGTGTGGTTGCCTCATCGAGAGACAGCCCGCCTGCTTCGAGCTTGCGCACGACATCTTCTAGTTCGCCGAATGTCTTTTCGAACGAAGCAGATTTCTTCTTTTTGGAGTCTGTGGTGTCGCTCATTGGTCAGTGGTCTCGCAGGTAGAAATTGTATACGCAGGCGCAGAATTATTCGTCTTCTTTCGTTTGGTTTATATCGTCGACTGTGCCATCAACCGATCCGTCAGACATAAGAACCGTGATCTTCTCTCCCTCGGCAAAATCGGTCACGCTGTTGCCGACCTTCCCGGTCGCGTTTAGGGTAATTGAGTAACCCCTGCTTAGAATCTTTTCTGGACCAAGTGCTGCGAGTGAAGCCTCGACAGTCGCCAGGTTTTGCCGTGTCGATTCAACGAGCCTTGAACCTGCGAACTTCGCCCGTCTCAGCAGATCGTCAACCCGAGATCGCGGATTTGTTGTGTCTGGAATTCTCAGCGTCAGTCGATCAACTGCCATGTCGAGATTCACCCGGCTGTCACGGACTGTGCGCGATGACAGCTCTCGTACTCGCTCGGCGTAGCCCAACACATGACCTCCCAGTTCCCTAACGGAAGGTGCTACAAGTTCGGCTGCTGCAGATGGCGTCGGAGCAGCTCTATCGGCAACGAAATCGGCAATTGTGGTGTCGGTTTCGTGTCCTACCGCACTAATAACAGGAGTGTTGCTTGCAAAGATTGCCCGCGCAACGACTTCCTCGTTGAACGGCCATAGGTCTTCGAGAGAACCTCCACCACGTGCGAGTATCGCCACATCCACATCGGACATTGTGTTTAGAGCGGCGAACGCAGTTGCGATTTCTGGCGCAGCATTTTCCCCCTGAACCGAAGTAGGGATAACGATGAGTTCAGCGAGCGGATAACGCCGGCTGAGCACATTGATAATGTCTTGAATTACCGCTCCGGTAGGAGAAGTGATGACTGCGATTTTTTTCGGCAGTTCAGGAAGTGGACGTTTCCGCCCAGGATCAAACAGGCCCTCAGCTTCGAGTCGGCGTTTCAGTTCTTCAAAAGCTTTTTGAAGCGCACCTAAACCCTCGGGTTCTACGCGGTCGACGTAAAACTGAAGATCGCCGCGGGCTGTGTAAATCGAGATCTTTCCGTGGCAAATGACCTGGTTGCCGTCATCGAGAAACTCTCCGCCTTTGCCGTAACGGAACATGACGCTTCGAAGCACTGATTGTTCGTCTTTTAGCGCGAAGTAATGATGGCCGGACGAAGGATGCCGGTAGCCAGAAACTTCCCCAATAACGGTCAGATCGGCAAGTCTGGGATCGGATTCGAGACTGACTTTCAGATACTCAGAAACCGCGGAGACAGTGTAAACCTCTATTCGATCTCCGGTTGTGTCAGGGCTCGTCATTCGAACATTCTTTCACAGACGCGTCGAAAACAACGGTTTGAACCGTCTCATACGCAAAAGGGAATTCGATCTAGTCAGCGCGACCCGTGTACTCACCGGTTGTGGTGTTGACCACCACTCGGTCACCAGTGTCGATGAATAGTGGAACCTGGAGAACCAAACCGGTGGTCGTTGTTGCCGGCTTCGTCGCACCGCTCTGGGTGTCACCCTTGAGTCCAACGTCGGTTTGTCCGATTTCGAGAACGACCGACGGAGCGACCTCAACGGAGATGGGTACACCCTGATACATCATCACCTCGATGGTGTCGCCTTCCGAGATGAACTTGAGAGAATCGCCAAGAATTTCTTCGGTGATTGCGAACTGGTCAAAGGTCTCAGTGTCCATGAACGTGTGCATGTCACCGTCAGGGTAGAGGTACTGGACAGTCGGAGTTTCAACTTCCGCTCTTGTGAGTTTCTGGTTGCCCGGCAGTTTTCGCTCGTAAACATTGCCAGTGGCAACTTGTCGCACCTTTAATGTCAGGGTTGGCGGAGCTTTCGGTGCCTGGCGGTGCTGCCAGTCGAGAATCTGGTAGACGTCATCGTCGAGGATGATGGTCATGTTGCGCTTAATTTCGCCTGAGGAAATTGTCATCGAACTATTTCAACTCCGCCCGTTATACGAGAACCAAAAATAGAGTAAGTAAAAATCTAGAAATTCATTTTAGCCGCGTTACTGAGAACGCGAGCTTTTCCATTTTCGAGAACCACTACATCTTCGATTCTCACGCCACCCCAACCTGGTAGGTAGATGCCCGGTTCGATCGTGAATGGCATTCCGTTCTCAAGTTTGCCTTTTGAGTTTGGTCCAACGCCCGGGTTCTCATGGACCTCGAGACCCAGTCCGTGCCCAAGGCTGTGTCCAAAGTCGTTTTCGTGACCAGCCTCAGAAATGATCTTTCGGGCGATTGCGTCACATTCTTCGCCCGTCATGCCTGCTTCAACAATTTCGATTGCAGCAAGTTGAGCCGTTAGGACGATGTCGTATACCCGCTTGATCTCATCATTGGCTTCGCCAAGTACCACAGTGCGCGTCAGGTCAGAACAGTAACCCTGGTACCTCGCACCGCAATCGAACACGATCGTTTGACCTTCAGCCAACGGTGTATCACTTGTCGCATGGTGCGGTCGTGCAGCATTTGACCCGACGCCGACGATGGTCTCGAACGAAATCGATTCGGCGCCCTGTTCCCGAACAGATTTTTCAAATATCCAGGCAGCTTCGTTCTCTGTCATGCCAGGTACGAGTTGTGCAGAGGTTTCCTCGAATGCTCGATCGCCAATGTCGATTGCCTTTTGGAGCAGTTCGAGTTCAGAAGAATCCTTGATGGCGCGCAGGTCGACCCCGATACCGGATGTCGGCTTGAGCTCGACCTTGGCATTGTTCTCATCGAGCGATTTCTTGAATCGTTCGAGAGTTGATACAGTCATATCGTCCGATTCGAACCCGAGAGTGGATACGTTGAACTCTCTTATGAGGTTGGCTAGCCAGTCACCTTTCGCACCAATTCGATCGACTCTCCAACCTGGTGCCTGTTGAGCAGCGAGTTCTGTGTATCGGAAATCGGTGCAAATAACGGCATCTTCGCTTGTGACGAAAAGATATCCCGCGCTGCTCACGAAGCCAGAGAAATACCGCCGGTTCTCGCCGTTGCTTACGAACAGACCGTCGAGTTCCTCTTTTTCAAGACGCTCGCGCAGTTTCTGAACCCGATCAGGAAATCGGTAATTGCTCAACTCTAAAGATCTCCGGTGGTGTTATTTGTTGCTCGACTGTGCCAGGTGGTCCAGTGCGTACAGGTAGCCTGAAGGACCGAATCCTGCCATTTGACCGACAGCCTTCGACGCGAATACAGACTTCTGCCTGAATTCTTCACGAGCGTGAATGTTCGACAGGTGCACTTCGATGAATGGCAGCTGAGAGTCTAGGAGGGCATCGAGGATTGAGTAGCCGACTTGAGTCAGTGCGCCTGCATTAATGATGACTCCACTCGCATCGCCAGATGTTTCCTGTATGAAGTCAACGATCGATCCTTCGTGATTCGACTGGAAGAACTGGACATCTATGCCAAGCTCACTTGCTCGATCCGAAATATCGCTCTCGATGTCGGACAACGTTTTAGTCCCGTAAAGCGAAGAATCTCGCTTTCCGAGGTTATTTAGATTCGGGCCATTTATTACCAAGATTTTCGCTGTCATCGAATCTCCCGAACAACGTCGTCTCGAACACAGTTCGTAGTCAGAATATCCAATAAGCCTACTACGCAGCGTGTACCGATGAGTAAATGATTATGCTTTTTTAGCTCGTGGGTGTGAGTTCAGATACACGTTTCTTGCCTGCTCTGTCGAGACATGAGTGTAAATCTGGGTGGTTGATGGACTGGCGTGACCAAGCAGGTCTTGCAGGACTCTGAGGTCAGCACCACCGTCGAGCAAGTGAGTCGCAAAGCTGTGTCTGAGCGAGTGGGTGTGGAAGTCAGTGGGAAGTCCGGCCAGCACGCTGTAGTGCTTCACGAGCCGCTGTATCGAGCGGACAGACAACCTTCCACCCTTTTGGTTCAGCCAAACTGCATCGTTGGATGAACGAGAATTCCACTTTGGTCTGACGTGCTGCAAATATCGTTGAATCCAGGCGACTGCGGATTGCCCCATCAAGGCGGCTCGAATTTTCGAGCCTTTACCAGTGACAACCAGTTCCTGATTCTTTAGATCAACAGAATCGAGATTCAATGAGTGAACTTCTGCCACGCGCAATCCAGCTGCGTAGATCGTCTCCAGAATGGCTCGGTTTCTGATTCCAGCTTCAGTGCCTACGTCCGGAGCCGACAGTAACCGTTCGATTTCCATCTGGGTCGCCACCGAAGGCAAGCGCCGAGGTTTCTTAGGGCCAGTCAGCGATAGGGCGGGATTAACTTCGATCTCACCGGATTCATGCAAAAACCTGAACAGCGATCGCAGTGCTGATAGCTTTCGAGACAAGCTGGACTTTGCAAACCCTCTACCCACCAACCAAGCGAGATAGCTACGAAGCACGTTGCGATGGATATCGCTCAACCGACAGATGCCCGAGTCTGCGAGAAACTCAGCTAGCGGTGCTACGTCGGTGATGTAATTGCGAACCGTGTACTCAGAGAACTGACGCTCGTTTGCCAGATGCGATTCGAAACGCGACAAATGATCGTTCAAAAACGAGTTTGGGACTGCGAATACGGCAGAAGGCATTTTTACGACACCCCTGCAATCACGAAAATGTGTTGGCTATTTGCTGGAAACTTTGGCTTTGGTCGACTTTTTGGACTTTGATTTTCGACGGGCGCCACGTTTTGCTTCAGCCTCAGCTGCGGCTGCAGCTGCGGCTTCTGGGTGAAGCACCGCGCACTTCTCCATCGCCGTTTTCCAGGCGATTTGCCAGTTCTCTTTGACCTCGCCTGAAGCGCGTTCACCTGGACGATTTGAGATAGAAACCCGACATTCCGGGAATTTCCCACACGACAGGAATTTGCCGTACCTGCCATCACGTATGACCAGTGTCTCGCCACCGTCGCATTGCTCATCACTCTTTTGTACAAGGATTTCGCGAGGGACGCGTGGTGCCGTATCAATCGCTTTTTCGACTTTTTCGCTGAACGGACCGAAGAACTCTTTGAGCATTTCTACCCAGTCTTGATCACCTTCGGCGACCGCATCAAGCTTTTGTTCCATATCAGCCGTAAAGCCGGTGTCCATGATTGACTCGACCCATGTCTTCAGGAAGTCGGACACTGCAATTCCGAGCGGCGTCGGCTTAAACCTCGACTGCTCTTTATCAACATAATTTCGTCGTTCAATCGTTCCAACGATCGATGCGTACGTGCTTGGTCGTCCAATGCCGAGTTCTTCGAGAGCGCGGATCAAGTTGGCTTCGGTGTACCGAGGAGGTGGCTGGGTGAACTTTTGGTCGGCATTGACCTTGTTCTTGCTCAGCGAGTCACCTTCGTTCAGCACTGGCAATCGAGTCTCGTCCTCGTCTTCTGCATCTTCATCTTTGGTTTCGATATAGAGCTTGCGGAATCCGTCAAACTTGATGACCGATCCAGTTGCTCGGACGGTGTACTCCTTGCCGTTTGGAGCTGTAGCAGTGATGTCCACACCAGTGTTGTCGACAATAGCGTCGGACATCTGGCTAGCGACAGTTCGCTTCCAGATCATGGTGTAGAGCCTCAGTTGTTCCTGGCTGAGGAACGGCGAAACTTTTTCAGGTGTATTTGAAATTGAAGTAGGGCGGATCGCCTCGTGGGCCTCCTGCGCTGATTTGCTTCGAGTTTTGTAAACGCGATGCCCGCTTGAGTATTCGCTGCCGTACTCACACTTGATGAACGACTCTGCTTCTTGCAATGCATTGGACGCAAGGTTTACGGAGTCGGTTCGCATGTATGTAATAAGACCGATTGGCTCAGAGCTCCCAAGTTCCATACCCTCGTAAAGGTCCTGGGCGATACGCATGGTTCGTTGCGCAGTAAACCTGTACGAACGAGCCGCCTGTTGCTGAAGCGTGCTTGTCGTGAACGGTGGCCGTGGTCGCTGCTTGGCTTCACGCCGTGTGACCTTGCCGACTGAGTAAGACGCTGTATCGAGGTCGGTTTTGATGACATTGGCAAGATCGCCGTTGTCGACGACAGGTTTCCCTTTCTGATCCGGGACTCGAGAAAGAGTCGCTGTGAATGTTCGAGTCTTACCGGAATCGTCGGTTTGCAAGTCAACTGAGATAACCCAGTATTCCTCAGGCACAAACGCATCGATTTCTCGCTCGCGGTCGACAATCATTCGTAGCGCGACGGACTGGACACGGCCTGCAGAGAGTCCACGCTTTACCTTGCTCCATAGAACAGGGCTGAGCTTGTATCCAACAATTCGGTCGAGCAGTCGGCGAGCTTGTTGAGCGTTCACCAACTGCATGTCGATTTCTCGAGGGTGAGAGAACGCTTCTTCTACAGCAGCGTCGGTAATTTCGTGGAACACAACCCGTTTCAGGTTGTTTGCCTTGTTGAGGTCTGCCGCCTCGACCAGGTGCCAGGAAATGGCTTCACCTTCCCGGTCCGGGTCAGTGGCGAGGTAAACAGAGTCGGCGTTCTTGGCGGCTTTCTTAATGTCGTTGATTACGGTGGCGCGACCGCGAACGTTGACGTACTTGGGTTCGAAATCGTTCTCGATATCAACACCGAGCGAGCGTTGCGGCAAGTCGCGTACGTGTCCCATGGAGGCTTTTACAACGTACTTATCACCGAGGAACCTACCGACTGTTCGTGCCTTGGCAGGAGACTCGACGATGACCAGATCTTTTTTTGACGACTTCGCCAACTAAACGTACCCCGTTGCAATCCGGGATTACGTAACCACCGGACGCTCGCTATCAATAATGAATTGCATCGGCGCGACTTGCCGTGCTGTACCTCGTAAATCCAACATCACCAGCACCGAACTAATTTCTGCTGCCGACTCCCCAAGCTCTCGCGTTATGTCGTCGACATGTACTGGTTCAGCGGAATTTCCGAGAAGCTCGATAATTCTCCGCTCGATATTTAATACATTGTTCTTGCGCGCGAGGTTGTCAATAGCGATTTCACCACCATGAGCATTTTTCTGAGGTTCTACCGAGATTGTCTTAGCTTCAATGTTCAGTTCCTCAAGAATGTCTTCGACGGTCGTTGTAAGTTTGGCTCCCTGTCGGATTAACCGGTTCGTACCTTTGCTTTTTTCGCTAAGTGCGCTACCTGGCACGGCAAACAATTCTCGGTTTTGCTCTAGCGCCCAACTCACTGTCAACATCGCCCGGCTGTTAAACGCAGCTTCAACGACGAGGACACCTTTGCATATACCGCTGATGACTCGATTACGCCGTGGGAAGTGTTGTGGTAATGCACTGACACCGGGAGGATACTCGGTAAGCAATGCTCCTCGCTCGGCGATTTGTTGAGCAATCCCAATATTCCGTTGCGGGTAAACCTTGTCGAGTCCCGAACCCAGGATCGCCACCGTTCGCCCACCCGCTTCGAGCGCCGCTTTATGAGCCGCAGCGTCGATGCCACGGGCAAGTCCGGACACTACCGTCACTCCCGCGCTCGCAAGGTCATAAGACAATCGACGGGTCATCTCTAACCCGTAAGGAGTTGCGTCACGAGAACCGACCACCGCAACCATCGGTTCTGAGTTCAGCGACACGTCACCTTTTGTGTAAATCACGCTGGGAGCGGCGGCTGTTTCTAGCAACTGCTGTGGGTAATCAGGGTGCCGGAGATGAACAGCCGAAATTCCCAATTCCGAAAGCTTTCCCGCTATTTCGTCGGGTTCGTGGTCATTTCGAAACTGGTCAATCTTTTTGACCATCTTGGCGGATAAACCAGCCGCCCCAATCTCGGTTGTAGAAGCGTCCCATGCTTTCGACATTTCACCAAAGTGCGACTCGAGCTTCGAAAAAGAAACAGGTCCAATTCCTGAAACCTGGTGAAAGGCAACCCAATACTTCTGTTCATCCATGTGGCGAATAATCGCTCAGCTAAATGCAAAAACCCAAGTCTTGGTGGCGTACGAATAATTGGGGAAGAGGGTGTATGGCGGAGAGGACAGGATTCGAACCTGCGGTGAGCTTGCACCCACACACGCTTTCCAGGCGTGCCCATTAAACCGCTCTGGCACCTCTCCGCGAAGCAGAGTTTCTGACAAAACTCGAACCTGGTTTGCGGTCCCCAGGTTCAATGGTGGCGGAGAGAGCGGGATTCGAACCCGCGATATGCGGATGCATATACCGGTTTTCGAGACCGGCGCCTTCAGCCACTCAGCCATCTCTCCGAACCAGTCAACTATAACAACCGCTCGGAGAAATTCGTGTGGAAGTAGACACTAATACTCAATGAATTTTGTAGTTACCCGTAACGCGATTTGTTGACGATTCTCTATATCAATCAATACGATTAAGTAAGCGTTCAACCCTTATAAACTCTTATTAGTACAAGCCTAAAAACACTTTTTCATTCACCGGCACACCCCTGTTGCCAGGTTCGGCTTGAGCTAAATCCCAACGCTTACCGCTTCACTTCATCGAGTGACACCCAATGACTGTTACTGGCTTAATTTTGGCCGCTGGCTCGGGTTCGCGCATGAAGTCGGAAACTCCGAAACCTCTTCATAAGGTTGCTGGTTGGGAGTTACTACGCCACACGATTCACATTCTTGAATCTGCGGGCATCGACGATATCGTCGTCGTAGCTTCGAAGTCGTTGTCAGAGGACTCACGCTATTTAGCCGTTACTGCTGGGCGAGCGAAAACCGTCGTGCAACGGGAACAACTCGGTACGGCTGATGCTGTAGCTGCTGCGAAAGATGTCATAGGTACGATCGGAAGCATCGTGGTCAGCCCGGTCGACATGGTTCTGGTTGAACCATCGACTGTCGCCGACTTGATGAAATCCCATTCAGTTTCGAGTGCGCTAGTAACGGTATTAGGTGTGGAAGTCGAAGACCCGACAGGGCTCGGGCGCATACGACTAAGATCCGATGGCAACCCACAATCGATCGTTGAAGAACACGAAGCCGATACTGATTTACTCACAAGCAATCTCATAAACACTTCGTGGTACGCCTTTGAAGCTTCCTGGCTGTGGGATCAACTCGGCTCCATAGAGCCTGCATCGACAGGCGAGGTATATCTACCAAGAACGTTGGAAATCGCTGCCAAACAGGGTCGGACTAATCTTGTACGCCTGGCAAATTCTGATGCTGGCATGGGCATAAACGACAGAGCACAACTTGCCCGTGTGGAAAGCAAGATTAGAGCTCGCATAAATGCCGAGTTGATGACTTCCGGTGTGACGTTGCGAGATCCAGCAACGACCTACATCGATATGGGAGTGAGCATCGGTCGTGACACTGAATTAGAGAATAACGTCAATATTCGATCCGGATCGACCATTGGCGACGCAGTAAATGTCTCGTCGGGTAGCGACATTTCTGGAAGCCAAGTTGGTAATGGCACACAAGTGGTTTCCAGCCGAATCGTTGACTCAACGGTCGGTGACGACTGCGTTATCGGACCAAACGCTTACGTACGAAACGGCTCGGTAATCAACAATCATTGCAAAATTGGGCACCTTGCCGAGGTTAAAAACTCAACGGTTGGTGAAAACACCTCCATTTCTCACTTCGGTTATATCGGCGATGCAGAAATCGGTCGTTCGGTGAACGTTGGTGCCGGAACTATCACATGTAACTACGACGGAGTTGCCAAGCACTCGACCCAAATCGAAGACGAAGCCCTTATCGGATCTAGCACGATGCTTGTTGCACCAGTCCGGATCGGCAAAGCTGCGCGCACAGGTGCTGGATCCGTAATAAAAAACGATGTAAACCCCGGAGACACTGTTGTTGGTGTCCCGGCAAAAACAATCCGTACGAACACGGGGAGTGATTAGGTCCTAGAAATGTCTGAAAGTTCAGTTTCGAATAACAACGAACAACCTCCAGATACGAGCCGCCAGAATGCTGCAGTTATTGAGGTGTTGAAATGACCTCTGACTTGCTATCTCTGCTGGTACTAATCGTGTCAGGTGCGTTGTTCTTCCTAACGTCACTGACAATCTCCGCTTTTGGGACGCGTCTCAACCCGCTGCCTGCTGCCACTAAATCGCAATCCGTCAACGGCAACGGGAACGGTGAAGAAGACCACGAAGACGACAACCCCGTTGCTGATCGAGTAAGCATCGAGGCTGGTCTCGTAGGTCGCGGTGCCCAGGCAATTTCGATTGTTGCCGCCGCTCTTGCAATTTACTCGCTACTCGATATTGGCCTCGGCGAAAACAGTGATGGACTGCGTCTCGCCCTGAGCGGCGTAATCGTAATATTTGGAGGTCTGGCACTCCTGCTTGCCGCATCAGCGACCTCTGGTTACATGCGTGACCAATCGAGGGTGATTACGCGTCCAGTGGCAACCTTGTTAAGACTGTTCAGCGTTACTCCCGGAATAAAACAGATTGTTGGATTTACGCTTTCTCGCGGACGTGGAGAAGAAGCAGTCGACGAGGATGTGTCGGCAGCAATTCAGGAGAGTCTTGATTTCCTTGAAGAGTCTGTAATACCGGCTGATCAAAACGAGCTCCGAATGATTCGCGGAATCCTTCGAATGGACACCGTGCGTGTTCGAGAGATCATGGTTCCACGAGTCGATATGACAATGGCACCAGTCGACGCAACGCTAGGTGAGGTTGCTGACCTAATGTCGGTCGGTGGGCACAGCAAAGTCCCAGTGTTCCGTGACAACGTGGATTCGATCGACGGGGTCATCTACGCACGAGACGTCTTGTCTGCATTAGACAACGATGAAGATCCCAATGGCCCAGTTCAATCTCTCGCTCGGACTGCGCTCCACGTCCCCGAGTCTCAGAGCCTTGAGAAATTGCTGCGCCAGCTCCAGGAACACAGGACTGGCCTGGCGATCGTAGTTGATGAATACGGTGGCGTTTCCGGTTTAGTCACGGTAACTGACCTGATCGAAGAGATCGTTGGTGAACTCATTGATGAGTTCGATGTCGACGGTCCCGAAGTTGAGAACGTTGGCCCTCGAGAAATGACTGCCGACGCAGGCGCATCTATTGACGTGATGAATCAGACCATGGGTACGTCGGTAGTTCCCGAAGGATTCGACACGGTCGGAGGATTGGTGTTCAAGAAGCTCGGGAAGATGCCTTCACCAGGTGACGTCGTGACCGTAGAAAATCTGAAAATCACGGTGCAGTCGGTTATCGGTCGACGTATTCGACGGGTGAAGATCGAGATCGAAGATGCCGGGTTGGTAGAGCAGCCTAAGTAGATTTATTTCTACTGGTTGAGTTCGTACTTGTAGGTAACGATAGGTACGCCTTCAATCCCGTCGTCATATTCTTGATCCAGAGTCCACCCATGCCGTTCGTAGAAACGACGTGTTCCCTCGTTTGATGCGATAACCCCGAGCTGGGCAATACGGTGTCCCTGCTCAGTCATGAACCGCTGGGCGACACGCATTAGCTTCGAGCCGATACCGTCACCGGTCCTACCAGGTAACACGTGCATGCCGGTAAGTTGGGCATCAAACCGCGAAGTAGCTGGCATCGTCGCAACCCTGGCACTGCCAATAATCGATTCGTTTTCTACAGCAACCCAGGTTCGAGATGCCTCATCGGGTTCGAGCAGTACCTCTTTCCACTTCTCCTGGTATTCGGCGAGATCCCTGGACTCGACCCATTCGCTCGATGCAAAGGGTTTGAACGACTCCGTATGGCTGAGATAAATCAGTGAAGCAACTTGTTTATAGTCTTCAGGCAGTGCAGGGCGTATTGAGATCATCATTGGTTGGTAAATAACGGTATCAGGGTCAAATGAAAAGCGCCCCGAATAACTCGGGGCGCTTTAGCACGTTCCTTGTTAGGAATTACCCGCGGATTTTTTCCACTAGGAGGAAGGCACCAGAAGCTCGGTTGCCCTGGTCACCCGTGGCAGTGATCGTGTAGAGACCTACGCCCCAGTCAAGATCAACTGTCAACTCCAACGCACCATTGTCGTTTGCGATGGTGGTCGAATCGTTGGTTCGTGAAGTTGAACCCGAGAGAAGAACGTCAAAGCCGCCCTTCTTACCAGCTACAGAAATCTGCTCGCCTTTGCCAAATCCACCACCGATGATGGTGACAGAAGTGCTACCAGCTGTGATTTCTGCTGATCCTGTAGCAGGACTAGAAGCCTCGAAGACTGTGAGCCCACCAATTTTGGTAGTTCCGTCCTAGCCGTCAGCACCAGCGTCACCCTGTGGGCCAACTGATCCTTGAGGTCCACCAGCACCTGGGTTGCCAGGCTCTCCAGGAGCACCAGGGGCGCCGGCTGGTCCGCGCTCACCCTGTAAACGCACCGCAGTGCGGCGACTAAACCACTCCACCGATAACGCTCCAACTCCACCACTATTGTTATGTTGAACTCAACTTAATCGTGATATTGTTCTTAGGTTGCAAAGAATGAAATGAGAAGCAATAAGTGAGAGCGCACGAGGAAGTGCGCACCGTCGACAGCAACAGGTCGACATTTATATCGGAGAACTATCTACCTTGGATCAGTCACAGCGAACAGCAGTAATTGAACAGTACCGAACCCACGACACAGACACTGGTTCAACTGAAATTCAAATCGCACTGCTAACTTCCCGCATATCCGAGTTGACAGAGCACCTGCGCGAGCACAAGCACGATCACAGCAGCAGGCGCGGACTATTGAAACTGGTCGGACAACGACGCCGGCTACTTAACTATCTCAATAGCGAAGATGTGAATCGATACCGAGATATCGTCAACAAGCTCGGTCTGCGTAAGTAGTTAGACGCCCCACTCGCTGGGGCGTTTTGTTTGATGGTCCAACAGCTCCCTTTAGACAGTTAAACCGCATACCTGCTCGAAGTTAACTTTTCCGTTTAAAGAAATCTCAGAATTACCGTTGTTGGTCCGTGACTTTTCAGAGTCAAAAGAACCGAAGAACAAGAGAAGAAAATGATTAATAAATTTGAAATGGAAGTTGGTGGGCGCGTACTCGAGATCGAGCACGGCCGGGTAGCCAACCAGGCGGGCGGTGCAGTCACTGTCAGGTACGGCGACACAATGGTTCTGGCTACGGCTACTGCCTCGAAGTCGCCTCGACCAGGAGCAGACTTCCTCCCACTGACTGTTGACGTAGCTGAGAAGGCATATGCGAACGGCAAGCTGCCGGGAGGATTCTTCAAGCGTGAAGGGCGTCCGGCGACTGAAGCAATTCTCGCTGCACGAGTGATCGACCGACCGATTCGTCCTTTATTTTCGAAGACACTTCACAACGACATCCAGATCATCATCACCGTACTCTCGAGCGATGGCGTAAACCCATACTCCGCTCTCGGAATTGTTGGTGCGTCATGTGCGCTCGCGATTTCCGATATTCCATTCCATGACCCAATTGGTAGTTGTGTGATCGGATTGGTCGACGGTGAACTTGTTGTGAACCCGACCTACCAGGAACTGCAAACCAGCGATCTCGAACTGATGGTTGCCGGTACAGGCGACGCCACGATGATGGTCGAATCCGGTGCCAACTTCGTTTCCGAGGATGTGCTTCTCGACGCACTCGAACTCGCCCAGGAAGTAAACGGAGCCATCGTTGAGCAGATCGAAGAAATCCGAGCCAAAGTCGGAAAAGAGAAGTGGGAAGCTCCTGAGGTTTCAGAAGAGCAAAAAGCAGCCGAGCAGGCGACGCGAGAGTTTGTAGGCGAAGAGTTCATTGCCGCTCTGAAGGAGCCTGGAGACAAGGCAACTCGCCAGGCGCGGATTAGTTCAGTCATGGATGGCGCAGTCGACAAACTGGGTGAAGACCACGACCCGACTTACGTAAGAGGTGCGCTCTACGCACTTGAGACCGAGGCAGTCCGAAGCACGATTCTCGAGGACGGCATTCGCCCCGACGGTCGAAAAATGGATGAAATCCGACCACTTCACTCAGAAGTCGGATACCTTCCGCGGGTCCACGGCTCAGGAATATTTACCCGGGGTGAAACCCAGATCATGGGTGTGCTCACACTCGCATCAGCTGGTGAGCGACAGCGTCTCGACAACTACGGTATCGAGACCGACAAACACTTTATGCACCACTACAACTTCCCTCCTTACTCAACAGGTGAGGCTGGTCGATTCGGTTTCACCGGTCGACGTGAAGTCGGACACGGTGCACTTGCCGAACGGGCACTCCAACCGGTTGTCCCATCGCAAGAAGAATTTCCGTACACAATCCGATTGGTTTCGGAAGCTTTGAGCTCAAACGGTTCAACGTCTATGGCCAGTGTTTGTGCTGGTTCCCTCGCAATGATGGATGGCGGTATCCCGATCAAGGCTCCTGTTGCAGGAATTGCAATGGGACTCATCACTGGTGAAGGCGGTAAGTACGCCGTTCTGACCGATATTCAAGGTGCGGAAGACCACTCTGGTGATATGGACTTCAAGGTCGCTGGTACCCGAGATGGTGTTACCGCACTCCAGATGGACATCAAGGTCAAGGGAATTACCTTCGAAATCATGCAGCAAGCGCTTGAACAGGCGAAGGTTGCACGTCTCGAAATTCTCGATCACATGGGCAACACAATTGCCAACTCCCGTGACGATCTGAGCCAGTTCGCACCTCGCATGCTTTCACTCAAGGTTCCGACCGACAAGATCGGTGCAATCATTGGTCCTGGAGGATCAGTCATTCGTGGCATGATCGACGAGTTCGGTGTCACTATTGATGTACAAGACGATGGAACGGTCGTAATCGGATCACCCGACCAAGAAGCCGCCGAGAAGGCAGAAAACGCTATTCAGGCTCTTACCAAGGAAGTAGAAGTCGGTGACAAATACACCGGCCGAGTCGTTCGAATCATGCCGTTCGGCGCATTCGTACAGATTCTCCCTGGCAAGGATGGAATGGTTCACATTAGTGAACTTGCAGAGCACCGAGTACCAGACGTTGAGTCGGTCGTAAGCATTGGCGACCAGCTCGAAGTAATGGTTATCAACATCGACAACCAGGGTCGAATCGACCTCTCACACCGAGCGATTCTTGAAGAAGCGAACGGTGATGGCGATGGTCCGTCACTTCCAGAGCGACGACAACGCAGCGGTGACCGTGGCGACCGCAGTGATCGCGGAGACCGAGGCACTCGGGGTCGAGGTGGACGCGGTGGCGACCGTGGTGACAGAGGTGACCGAGGTGGTCGATCACGAGGATCTCGTGACGATCGCGGCGGACGACGAGAACGTCGAAACTTCGACTCTGACGACAACGGTGGTGATGATGACTCACCACGACGCGACCGAGGGTCGCGCCGAGCTGTTGGCGGATATGATGGAAGCAGTCGACGATCAGGTCCGCCTCGCCGACGATAGAAGCGAAGTATTGAGCATCAACCGATAGATTCCAGATGACGTCAGAGATCAAAGTCGCAGTAAATGGTGTCCTCGGACGCATGGGGTCTACCGTGTTGGTTGCAGCCGCTAACGAGCCCGGAGTAATCCCGGTTGGCGGAGCGGATATTTCTGCAAGCGCGAACGAAATTCGAATTCCTAACTCAGATGAATCCGGGGTTCTGGCGACCAGCCTTGAAAGCTTTTTCCAAACGCTGGTTCCGGACGTCGTCGTTGACTTCACCAACGGTGAGGCGGCCAAATCATCAATTCTCACTTGTATAGAAAACGGAGTGAGGGTCGTATCAGGTTCGACCGGGCTATCGCCTGAAGATCTCGACGAAATAGCCCAGGCATCTGCCGCCAAAGGTGTTGGCGTGATTTCGGCATCGAACTTCGCATTAGGCGCAGTCCTATTGATGCACCTCGCTGGTATCGCCTCCAAGTATTTTGACTACGCCGATCTGATCGAGAGCCACCATGAAATGAAGGTCGATGCACCTTCGGGTACAGCCTTGTCCATCGCTGAAGCGATGATTGAGGGACGAGGTGGTTCGTTTGATCAGAACGAGGCTGAGCTAGAAACGCTCGCTGGTACCCGTGGCGGATCGTTCAAGGGCATTAACGTTCACAGTGCTCGAATGCCCGGCCGAGTTGCTCGCCACGAAGTGGTGTTTGGAGCACTCGGTCAAACATTGACGATGATCCATGATTCAATCAACCGTGAAAGCTTTATGCCCGGCGTGATGCTGGGAGTGAAGAAAGTGGTTGATGAAACTGGATTGGTCATTGGTCTGGCCAACGTTCTCGGACTCGATAAGCTCAAGCAGTAGCCAGTCGCCCTGATGGGTAGGCTGGCCGACCCGATATACGTGGAGCTCCCACTTCTGAGCTCGTAATTACTGAATTCCAAGAAATTTTCCTAAATGAACGCTAACGATCTTAATGTTGCAATTGTCGGAGCCACCGGCGCAGCGGGTGGCACTGCACTAAAAATATTGCTTGAGCGGAATCATCCTGCTGATCGCATCACAGCGATGGCATCGGCTCGGTCAGCCGGCACCAAGTTGCCATACGGTGATGCTGAACTGACGATTATCGAAGCAACGGAAGACGCCTTCGAAGGTATTGACGTCGCGCTGTTCGCTGCGGGCGGATCCGTAAGTAAAGCCCTCGCTCACAAGGCGGTTGAGAAGGGTGTGTTCGTGATCGATAAGGGCTCCATTTTCCGAATGGACCCGACAATCCCGCTGGTCGTTCCTGAAGTTAATGGTGACGACATCGACTGGCACCCCGGTATCGTCTCGACTCCAAACTGCACAAGCACTCCATTGGTGATGGTGATTGACGCACTCCGAGAAGTTGCTCCGGTGAAGACCGTAACCGTTGCTACGTACCAGTCGACAACTGGTACCGGCGTTGCAGCCAACCAGGAGTTGTTGGACCAGTCCCGCCGAGTTCTCAACGGAGAGGATGCCAACCCCGAGGTTTATCCGCACGAGATTGCATTCAACGTTCTTCCTCATGTTGATGAATTCCTTGAAAACGGCTACACCAAGGAAGAGCAGAAAATGCTCAATGAGTCGCGCAAAATATTGCACGACGATGCACTGCCGGTTTCGGCTACCTGCGTTCGAGTTCCAGTAGAAATCTCACACAGTGAATCGGTTCAGATTGAATTCGAATCCGCCATATCCGTCGCCGAGGCAGTCAAAGCACTCGAAGCGTATGACGGCGTGCTGGTTGTAGACGACCCGACCAAGAATGAATACCCTATGCCACTCAAGGCGGCTGGGCGAGATGAAGTGTTCGTTGGCAGGATCCGCAAGGACATTGCTCACGAGAACGGTCTTGTTCTGTGGTTGTCATGCGACAACCTCCGAAAGGGTGCTGCTCTTAACGCTATCCAGATCATGGATGAAGCGTTGAGGAGAGACGCCCTGAAGCCCGCATCAAAAAGAAAGACAGCAAGCGCCTAGCAACTATTCGGGCGTGCTGGAACAGTAGATCTACCCGACGAGAGGTCGGATTCGAATGGCAGAACTTGGGCGACTCCTAACAGCAATGGTGACTCCGTTTAAAGAAAACGGAGAAGTTGATTACGCACGTGCTCGCGAACTAGCGGTTGCGTTGCTAAAGTCGGGATCCGATGGACTTGTTATCGGCGGGACAACTGGTGAAGCTCCGTCGATGAGTGATGACGAGCTTCTACAACTGTTCTCCGAGGTCAAAGACGCTATCGGTGAAGACGGTGCTGTTGTCGCTGGTACGACAAACAACAACACCCGTGGATCGATCTCACTTTCAAAGGAAGCAGAGCGAGCTGGAGTCGACGCACTTCTGCTAACCGTGCCTGCCTACAACAAACCGACAATGGGTGGTTTGTATCAGCACTTCACCGCAATCGCTGATTCGGTTTCGATTCCAGGAATTCTGTACAACGTGCCAAGTCGGACCGCGCTCAATATGGACGCGGCGACAACTTTGCGTCTTGCAGAGGTCGACAACATTGTTGGGGTGAAAGAAGCGTCGAGCGATCCTGACCAGATCGCCTATGTCATCAAAGATTCTCCCGACGGCTTCAAAGTCTGGAGCGGTAACGACAACGAGACTTTCGCAACTATGGCAACCGGTGGTTACGGAATTGTCAGTGTCGCTGGGAACATTATTAGTGGGCAGGTCCAAAAAATGATGGGTCTGATCCTTGAAGGTGATGTTGAGGCTGCGGCTGCTGAACACCTACGAATGCTTCCAATATTCAACGCTTTGTTCTACATCACCAACCCTATTCCTGTTCGCTACGCAATGAACCGTTCCGGGTTTGATGTTGGGCCTGCGCGATTGCCAATGGTGCCCGAACCCGCAGAGCTTGAAGCGTTCGCCGCCAAGTTCGATCCAATCATGGATCAGTACGAAATCGACCTGAAATAGTTGCTGTCGATTACATCTTGTAATCGAGAAACTCACCGATTTCGTACCAAGACCTCTACACAACGCGAACTGTTCAGTGGCATTCTTGCCAGTGATTGGTGGGCCATGTTTGGATCTGAGAGATCAAAGGTTTGAGTAACGACCGCAACAAAATCGTTGTGATTGGCGGAGGTAGTGGAACCTCCGCTGCGATTCGTGGACTCAAGTCTCACAACACCGATCTCACCGCAGTCGTGACAATGTTCGATAGCGGTGGCAGCACAGGCATCCTGAGAGATGAATTTGGCTACCCGCCTTTCGGGGATTTGCGCCAGTGTCTGGTTGCTTTGAGTCCTGACGGCGATGAACGAACTGACGCGCTGAACCAGGCTCTTGGATTCAGGTTTGATTCGGACTCCAGCTTGAATGGGCACAGTGTCGGAAACCTGGTGTTGGCGGCTCTAACGACAGCGTACGGCGGACTCCAGCCTGCGCTCGATGAAATATCCTCGATATTGCGCGTTGACGGTCAAGTTGTTCCTGTAACTCTAAGTGCAGCCCACTTGTGTGCTCGTCTGGTAGATGGTCAGGTGATTCGAACAGAATCAGCTATCGATCTCAGGGGGACAAACCCGCCAGGGATCGACGAAGTATTCCTCGACAAGCAAGTCACCGCGAACGACCGAGCGATAAATGCTCTTAATGAAGCTGACGCAATTCTTCTGGGGCCTGGCGATTTGTACACGAGTGTGACCCCCAACTTGCTAGTACCAGGAATTGCTGAGGCAATTCGTGAATCGAACGCATCGGTCATTTACGCTTGCAACCTGATGACCAAGGCAGGAGAAACTGATGGCTTCGGGGCGTCAGACTTCGCAAGAGAAATTGTTCGATACTTGGACGGCAGGAAGCTTGATTACCTGTTGGTCAACGATTCAAAGTTTCCGACGAACGTGCTCAATGCCTACTCACAGGAGCACGCTCAGCAAGTTGTCATCGATAACGGCAGGGCACTCGAGTTTGCAAGCGAAATTGTGGAAAGCGATTTCGTGCACATCGATGACCTTCAGGTGCGTCACGATTCGAAAAAGCTAGCCGACGTGGTAATGGCTTCTCTTGAATCAAAAAAGCCCGTGAGCTAGAACCCACGGGCTTTTCGTTTTTAGACTGATTGCTTGAACTACTTGATGAAATCCTGAAGGATCAAGGTCTCAGCCCGGTGAGGACCTGTCGAGATGATGCTGACAGGAATCCCTACAACCTCTTCCAGCTTCGATATGTAGGCTCTAGCACCGTCATTAATCTGTTCTGGCTTAGTGATAGCCCGAGTCGATTCGGTCCAGCCTGGTACAGATTCGTAGATTGGCTTTGCGCGGTCCAGCATTTCGGCATCAACAGGGAACTGATCCGTTCGAACACCGTCGATCTCGTAAGCAACACAAATCCTGATCTCATCCCAACCGTCGAGCGTGTCAAGGCGGGTGATGATCATGTTGTCGAACCCGTTCACACGTGCTGAGTATTTAGCTGCGACACCATCGAACCAGCCGATCCGTCGAGCTCGACCGGTGGTCACACCGAATTCACCTGCCATCTCTCGGATGCGATCACCTTCATCACCGTGAATTTCGGTAGGGAATGGTCCCGAACCAACTCGAGTGCAGTAAGCCTTGAATACGCCGGCAACTCCGCCGTAAGTTCGTGGCCCCATACCGAGTCCGGTCAGTGTGCCTCCAACAGTAGGGTTTGAGCTGGTCACGTACGGGTAGGTTCCGTGATCCAGGTCTAGAAGAGCGCCTTGAGCGCCTTCGACGATTACATTCTTATCGTCCTCTATAGCGTCTGCGACGATGTTCTCGACGGGACGAATGTAACCGGCAAGCTGGGTAGCCCAGTTACGGGTCTTCTCGTAAACCTCGTCAATGTCGATCGGGTCACCACCGTAAATCTTCGTGATTATCTCGTTTTTGAACGCGATGATTTCAGGGAGTCTCAGTGAAAGATCTTCAGGGTTCAGCAGCTCCCCAACGCGCAAACCCTGGCGCGCAACCTTGTCGACATAAGCCGGACCAACTCCTCGACCGGTCGTGCCAATGGCCGACTTGCCTCGTCGTTCTTCCTCGAGACGATCGAGAACGATGTGGTACGGCATGATCAAGTGGGCGCGATCGCTCACAGCCAGGTGTTCTGGGTCGAGCTGGTTCTCGTTGATCTCTTTAATCAGGACATCAGGATCAACAACAACACCGTTACCAATGACATTGGTCGCGTGCGACCAACATATTCCGGAAGGCACAAGGTGTAGCTTGAACGTACCAGCGTCGTTTATGACGGTGTGGCCGGCGTTGTTTCCGCCGGAGTATCGAGCGATGACTGATGCTCGCTCGGCAAGGAAATCGATGATCTTCCCTTTGCCTTCGTCGCCCCACTGGGCTCCGATGACGGCGTATGCCGGCATCTTTAACTCCCTTGTTACCCGTTACCGGTCCGAATTCATTCAGTTAAATCTGATTCACGGACCGGCGAATAATTGCAACAGGTTGTTGCCGATGAAGTATACCAATATGACCCGGCGAAAGGAGTGAAGGTGTCCATACAAATCTGGATGAACTCTGTAAGTAGCCTTTCCTTATTGAGGGTAATAGGATCGGGTAAAAAAAGCGGAGCCAGGTCACCGTCTATTACGACCTTCCAACCCAAGCGTTTGGGTCGCTGAGAGGACAGAGCGAATCGACGAGCCATTCTGTTGCCGGGCGAGGGTCGAAATTTGCAACCGGAAGCATTATGAAATCGTGTGTTTGCCACCTCGCCAAGAGTAGCCTTGAAAATTAAGCGTCGAAATTCGTCATAATTTGGTTGACTCCCTAGAAAACGGGGGGTTAACATTTCTCTTACGCCCAAACGCAAGCGGCGCTTGTGGGGCGAAAATCCAACCGCTCAAAACGACGTTGGAGCACGCACATTTACAACCGAACAGTGGATTCCGCATTCTCCGAGACCAGGTAGATGATTCCTTAATGTGAGTCAAGCTACTAAGGGCACATGGGGGATGCCTTGGCGCCAGAAGCCGAAGAAGGACGTAGCAAGACTGCGATAAGCCCCGACTAGCTGCCTAGCGAGCTCAATCGGGGATTTCCGAATGGGGGAACCCATCTACTTCGGTGGATACCTTGGTCGTGAGACCTTGGTGGTAAGCAGGGGAACTGAAACATCTAAGTACCCTGAGGAATGGAAATCAACAGAGACTCCCCTAGTAGCGGCGAGCGGACGGGGATCAGCCTAAACCTTTAAGGCCTAACGGACTGGAGTCCTATGCCTTAAGGGTGTTGTAGGGCCAAGCTTGAGATAGCTCCAGTGATCTCAAAGAGTTACAAAACGTATATCTAGTCGAACAGTTCTGGAACGACTGACCGTAGTGGGTGAAAGTCCCGTAGGCGAAAGATATGCGACTCTTAGCTTGGTTCCTGAGTACGACGGGACACGTGAAATCTTGTCGGAACCTGGGGGGACCACCCTCCAAGGCTAAGTACTTCTGGCGACCGATAGCGAACTAGTACCGTGAGGGAAAGGTGAAAAGCACCCCGTGAGGGGAGTGAAATAGAACTGAAACCATGTGCCTACAACCCGTTGGAGCTCCGATTTATCGGGGTGACAGCGTGCCTATTGAAGAATGAGCCAACGAGTTACGTTACGTGGCAGGTTAAGGCGTGATGCGCCGGAGCCGAAGCGAAAGCGAGTCTGAATAGGGCGATTCAGTCGCGTGGCGTAGACCCGAAACCGTGTGAGCTACCCTTGGCCAGGTTGAAGCGAGAGTAATGTCTCGTGGAGGACCGAACCCGTGTAAGTTACAAATTGCTGGGATGAGCTGAGGGTAGGGGTAAAATGCCAATCGAACACGGAGATAGCTGGTTCTCCCCGAAATGCATTTAGGTGCAGCGTCAAGTTTTACTTTGCGGAGGTAGATCACTGGATGGGCTAGGGGGCGCGAGCTTACCAACCCCAACCAAAATCCGAATACCGTAAAGGGCATCTTGGCAGTGAGACAGTGAAGGATAAGCTCCATTGTCGAAAGGGAAACAGCCCAGACCGCAAGCTAAGGTCCCGAAGTGTGTGCTAAGTGTGAAACGAAGTGGGAACGCCCAGACAGCCAGGAGGTTGGCTTAGAAGCAGCCATCCTTTAAAGAGTTCGTAATAGATCACTGGTCAAGGGTTTCCGCACGGAAAATAAGCGGGGCTAAAGCACACCACCGAAGCTGCGGATTTACTCCTTTTTGGAGTGAGTGGTAGGGGAGCGTTCTTAGTGCGCCGAAGTTAGGTCGTAAGGCCTGGTGGAGCGCTGAGAAGTGAGTATGTTGGCATAAGTAGCGCCAATGCCGGTGAGAATCCGGCACGCCGAAAGTCTAAGGTTTCCTACGCAACGCTGATCGACGTAGGGTTAGGCGGGCCTAAGGTGTAGCCGAATGGCGAAGCCGATGGACAGCAGGTCAAAATTCCTGCCCCGTCTTAGACATGTTTGACCTATGGAGGGGACGCGGATCGATAAGTAACGCATGCCTATTGGATATGGTGTGTGCATTTCTGTAAGCGAGTGCCGGGAGTTAAAAAGCCTGGCATGTTTGAGCCGAGGGACGTGCGAACCATGAGGGAATCCTCACGGGACGTTACCGATTCTATGCCGCCTAGAAAAGCCTCTTTAGTTAGTGCCTAAGACGTCCGTACCGTAAACCGACACTGGTAGACAGGTATAAATGTACCAAGGCGTTCGAGACAACCATCGTTAAGGAACTCGGCAAATTGACCCCGTAACTTCGGAAGAAGGGGAGCCTCTGACGTATTAGGACTTGCTCCGAAAGCGTTGGTGGCCGCAGAGAATAGGTTCGAGCAACTGTTTATCAAAAACACAGGTCCGTGCTAAACCGAAAGGTGATGTATACGGGCTGACGCCTGCCCAGTGCCGGTAGGTTAAGGAAGTCGGTGAGAGCTGACGACTGAAGCCCCGGTGAACGGCGGCCGTAACTATAACGGTCCTAAGGTAGCGAAGTCCCTTGTCGGGTAAGTTCCGACCCGCACGAATGGCGTAATGACTTGAACACTGTCTCAACGATGGACTCGGTGAAATTGCAGGACCCGTAAAGATGCGGGTTACGCGCAGCAGGACAAAAAGACCCCGTGGAGCTTTACTGCAGCTTGACATTGGTTCGAGCTTTAACCTGTGTAGGATAGGCGGGAGACTATGAATTAGGTGCGCCAGCATCTAAGGAGTCACCCTTGAAATACCGCCCTGATTACAGTTTGAATCTAACTTTTACAAGGACAGTGTCTGGTGGGCAGTTTGACTGGGGCGGTCGCCTCCTAAAGAGTAACGGAGGCGCACAAAGGTCACCTCAGGCTGGATGGAAATCAGCCATAGAGCGTATTGGTATAAGGTGGCTTGACTGCGAGACTTACAAGTCGAGCAGGGACGAAAGTCGGTCAAAGTGATCCCACGGTACCGTGTGGAAGGGCCGTGGCTTAACGGATAAAAGCTACCCCGGGGATAACAGGCTTATCTCGCCCAAGAGTCCGTATCGACGGCGAGGTTTGGCACCTCGATGTCGGCTCGTCGCATCCTGGGGCTGAAGAAGGTCCCAAGGGTCGGGCTGTCCGCCCGTTAAAGCGGCACGCGAGCTGGGTTCAGAGCGTCGTGAGACAGCTCGGTCTCTATCCGCTGTGCGCGAAGGATATTTGAGGGGATCTGTTCTTAGTACGAGAGGACCGGAATGGACGAATCCCTGGTGTGCCGGTTGTGACGCCAGTCGCATCGCCGGGTAGCCACATTCGGAAGGGATAAACGCTGAAAGCATCTAAGTGTGAAGCCCACCCCAAGATTAGATATCCCATCTTTTGAGTAAGACCTCCGGTAGACCACCGGTTAGATAGGCCACGTGTGTAAGTGCAGTAATGTATTCAGCTAAGTGGTACTAATTGGTCGAGGGCTTGACTCACTTTAAGGAACGTCTTCCTGTTCTCGGAGAATTGCGGAATCCAAACCAGAAAAAGGCTTAACAACTGTTCAGTCGCACGCAGCGATTAGCGGCGCGGGGTAGAGCAGTGGCAGCTCGTCGGGCTCATAACCCGGAGGTCGTAGGTTCGAATCCTACCCCCGCTACCACTTTTTATACTGCGCTCAAAACAGAGTATCTCGGCTAGGGGCAGCGCAGTCTTCCCCTCTAGCTCCCTCTGTCCGGGGGAGAATGTGAACAAAGTCACTCTGTAACGATCGCTAGTGAGAAGGCAGGTTCTCCCTTCCTCGGTGGAAGGGAGTCAGAGGGTAGGTTAAACGCGCCTCCCGAGCTGATTGACCTAGTCACGATCGCGAAATAACGGCGACTTTATATGTTTCTCTTGGTGGTAAGAGCACGATGGTCCCACCCGTTCCCATCCCGAACACGGAAGTGAAACGTCGTAGCGCTGACGATACTGCACCTGCGAGGGTGTGGGAAAATAGGTCACTGCCAGGGGATTATTTTTCTGAATCGACCCGCATCAAGCGGGTCTTTTCGTTTAACCCTGCCAGTTGCGTTAGCTCCGGTCATCCCGACGAGTCGGGACTTGGTCGCGTGTCTGCTCCGCAAGGGGCGCAGGTGATTATTTCAAACAAACACCTGATCAAACCATGGGGTGTTTTTCGTTTAAGGATCTCCTTCTCGGAAGAGACCAACCCGACATACCGGAACCTGCCATTTTTGTCATTCCGACCGGAGTGGAGGAATCAACTTAGGTGGTGCGGGAGGGGTTGTGACGGTGATGGTCATGAGGATGAGTTGCGGTGATGGTTGGTTTGGTGCGAATCCTAGCGCAGTCGTACAAATGATGTTCGACCAGATCCCTCCGCTCCGGTCGGGATGACAGGTTGCCGGTATACTCGCCGAAGTTTGAATTGAAATTGTGAAAGAGGAACGAGCATTGAGCGAGCGGCCGAATATTTTGTACATCATGTCGGATGATCACGCGGCGCACGCGATTTCGGCCTATGGCAGCGTTGTGAATCAGACTCCGAACATTGATCGGCTGGCTGCCGAAGGTGTGAGGCTTGAAAACACTTTTTGCACGAACGCTCTTTGCACACCAAGTCGGGCGACCATCCTGACGGGTCAGTACTCACACGTGAACGAGGTCAAAACCCTCGACGACAAGATCGATGCTTCACGTCCGGTCCAATCGCAAAAACTTCTAAAAGCCGCGGGCTACGATACTGCGATTGTCGGCAAGTGGCACCTCGGTAACGATGACGCCAGTCATCCTCAGGGATTCGACTACTGGAACGTTCTGCCTGAGCAGGGCGACTACTGGGATCCAAAATTTTTCGAGAACGGCAATGAAGTACAGTACGAGGGTTACTGCACCGACATCATTACTGAGAAAGCCGTCGACTGGCTCGATTCTCGAGACTCGGAAAATCCATTCTTCCTGATGGTTCACCACAAGGCTCCGCACTCTCCGTGGCTGGCAGCTGAACGTCACCAGGACCTTGGTGTGGAAGGTGAGTTCCCGGAACCGGAAACCCTTATGGACAAGTACGAAACGCGGTCGACCGCCGTGAAGATTTCGTCGATCCAAATCGAGGACACGCGCAAGGCTAATTTGAAATTCGATCCACCAGAGTGGGTGACGAACCGCGAGGAAAAACGGAAGTGGGCGTACCAGCGGTACATCACCGACTACACCCGGACCGTTCAGGCGGTTGATGACAGTGTCGGGACGCTACTCGATTACCTCGACGAGCATGGTTTAGCTGAAAACACGCTGGTCGTTTACACGTCAGACCAGGGCATGTTCCTTGGCGACCATGGCTGGCACGACAAGCGGTTCATGTACGAGGAGTCGCTGCGAATGCCGTTCATTGCGCGGTACCCGGGTCAGATCGAAGCTGGTTCAGTGAACAGCGACATGCTGTTGAACATCGACTTCGCGCCAACGTTCATGGACTATGCCGGCGTAGATGTGCCTGACGAAGTTCAGGGCGAATCGGGTCGTGGAGTGCTTGAAGGATCGACCCCGAGCGAGTGGCGCACAAGCTTGTACTACCGCTACTGGATGCACACGATCGGGCACCGGATCATTCCGCATTACGGTGTGAGGAACGAGAGGTACAAGTTGATTTACTACTACGGTGTGACGCCTGAGGACACGGGGAATCCTGACCTCGTGCTGGATGCCGAGTGGGAGCTTTACGATCTGGAAGCTGATCCGCAGGAGTTGAACAACGTTTACGGGAACCCTGAGTTTGATGATGTTCAGGCAGAGATGCTCGCGGAACTAGATCGGTTACAGGCTGTGTATGGGGATGAGGCGCGGCACTAGGGCGGCGTGCTTGACCTGGCCTACGTCCTTGGGTCATGCGTCGCAATCTCCTATCCCCTTACCCTTTTCAATCGGGAAAGAAAATAGCAATTCCGGACCATGGATTGTCATCCTGAGCCTGTCGAAGGATCTCGCTGCCCTACCACACCCCACCCAAGGTCCCTCCACTTCGGTCGGGACGCGTTGCTAACTAGGTCGGCGGTTTGTGGGTTGCTTAATGTGTGCCCGTATCCCCTTGCCCGCAAGCGGTTCATCGACGTGGCGCGGAATCACATGAAGGTGGACGTGCGGGATGGTTTGTCCACCTACTCCACCTACATTCCATCCGACGCTGTAGCCATCTGGTGAAACTTCAGCGTCGATCAGTTCTTTGGCTCTAGCCAGGAGCTCCTGGGCTTCATCCCACTCTTCCGGAGTCAGGTCGAATACGGTTTCTCTATGTTCGATTGGCAGGATCATGAGGCTTCCGACGAGCACAGGATCATTCGTGTGCATGATGAAGTTGTGGCGACCCCAGTGGACGACCTGATCTGAGGACTGGTCGAGACAGAACGGGCAGGTTTTCGAGATTATGTGATTGGATGGGGTGTGATTGTTGGTGTCCGGTAGGGAGGACCATGTTATTGGAGAACGAAGATAGCGACTTCACCGATGTAATTAATGTCGGTCAACTAGTCCTCGCACTTCCGTTACTGAGTCGAACGAATAGTTTGGCTCGGGCAATTCAGTCGGCCAATCGCGATTTCTGATGATCCAGGCGGTTTGCATGCCGATGTTTGCGGCGCCAACAACATCGGCTGTTGGGTTGTCGCCGACGAATAGGACTTCTTCGGGCGAAGGGTTGCCAAGATGTTTGAGTGCTTCGTGGAAGATTGAGGGATCTGGTTTCGAGACTCCGAATACTTTGGACACGACTATGCATTTCGCTCCCTCATCTACCAGACATAGGCGGGCCTTTTCAGTTTGGACCGAGTCGCCATTGGTAACGATGCCCCAGGCTACGCTTGAGTCGTTGAGGTAGTTCAGGAAATCGGTGACAGCTGGATCGGGCTCGAACCAGTCACGAGGAGCCGACATGTACCAGTCGACTAGTTCATGGGGAGTCCGCTTCATTGGACCCCATTCATTTGCGAGATCTGTGAAGAGTTTCAGTTTGTCGGGCTGGTATCCATCCGCATCGATTCGCTCGAAAATTTCTACGGCATTTTCGATGGAGTGTTTTGTCTGATCTAAGACATCCGATTCGTAGAGCGTTTTTCCGAGGTAGCGCACTCCGGCGACTCTGTCGATGAGGGTGTTATCGAGGTCGAAGAGGATGTATCTGAAGGGTGGAGGCATGGAAGGGGAGTTTAGCGGGTGAGTGATTGCTATGCTCGAGGGATGAGTGAATATGTTGGTGTGGATGGTTGTAAGTCTGGTTGGTTCGCTGTTGGGATTGATCGATCAGGGCGGTACGAGCATGGACTGTTTCGCACTGCCAAGCATTTGTATCGTCATTTCGATGACGCTGAGCGATTCTTGATTGACATTCAAATAGGTCTGTCGGATCGAGGACCTGATGGCCGACGATGCGAGAAAGACGCTCGATCGCGGCTGGGTCCGCGAAATTCTTCGGTTTTTGTTTCACCTGCTCGCGGGACTTTGGACGTCGACAACTACCCGGATGCAAGTGCCAAGAACTTCGAGTTGACCGGTAAAAAGCTTTCAAAGCAAACCTGGTTCATCATGGACAAGATTCGCGAGGTTGATCAGCTAGTAGCTAGTGACTGTGACGCACGTAAAAAGTTCAACGAGGTGAATACTGAGTTGGTGTTCTGGGCGTTGAACGGACGAAAACCGATGAACCACTACAAGAAGACGACCGAAGGTTTTGACGAGCGAATGGATTTGCTGGAATCACTGTATCCAGATTCGAGACGGTTGTACGACGAGTGTCGTAATCAGTACCTTCGGAAGGATGTAGCACGAGACGACATCGTCGATGCGATTGCACCGGCGGTTGGATTGTTCGTTGCCAACGGCGAAGTTGCCACTTTGCCTGAGCAACCGGAGATTGATTCGACAGGTCTTGAGATCAAGATGGCGTATCCGGTGGTTGGGTAGGGGGCGTTTTTGATCCTTCGACAGGCTCAGGATGACGAACAACAAACACTCTTCATCCTGAGCCCGTCGAAGGATCTCGCTGCCCCTATAACACCCCGCCGAGGGTCCCACCAGCAAGGTCGGGACGTTTTAGATCTAGGCTGTTAGACCGTTGTCTTCTGGGAGTCCGAGCATGAGGTTCATGTTTTGGACGGCTGCACCTGAGGCACCTTTACCGAGGTTGTCGAGCTGCATGATGAGCATGACGTGACCGAGTGGATTCGGCATTACTGAAATGTCGATGCGGTTGGTTTCGTTGGCAACTCTTGGATCGAAAGCTGGGTCAGCGTAGGCAAGTGTGTCTTCTATTGAATTGACCTTCACGAACTGCTCGTCGGCGTACCGAGCATCGAGGACTTCCCAAATATCGTTGGCAGATGTGCCGTTTTGCAGTACCGCTTTGTGCAGCGGGATTTCAAGTCGCATGCCGGTTGGGAACGGTCCAACTGAAGGCATGAACTGGGGTTCGTAAGTAAGACCAGTGTACTTGTGCATTTCCGGCACATGCTTGTGCTTCGTGTGCAGGGCGTAGGGCGATTCGAACGGAAGGTCGAACAGGTCGGGGCGTTCTTCTTCCCACTTCGCAATGAGTGTTTTGCCACCGCCTGTATATCCCGAAATAGCGTGAATGCTTACCGGAGCATCTTTTCCGAGGAGTCCATTTTCAACTAACGGACGGATGCCAAGGATCATCCCAGTTGGGTAACAGCCAGGATTTGAAACGGTTGATGAGTTTGCGATTTTATTGCGTTGGCCCGGAGCCATTTCGGGAAGCCCGAATGCCCAGTCGTCGTCTACGCGATGAGCGGTAGAAGCATCAACGACTTTGGTACCTTCTTCGATGCACCAGCCAGCAGATTCAACCGCTGCGTCATCGGGTAGGCAAAGAATTGCAAGATCAGCGTCGGCAATGGCGGCTCGACGTTCGACAGGGTCTCGGCGCGCACCCTCAGGGAGGATGGAAAGCTTGATCAGGTCGTTCTCAGCAAGGCGGTCCTGGATGCGGAGACCCGTGGTGCCTGCGGAACCGTCGATATAGACCTTTGGTTTTGCCATGATTCGTTGCGCCGATAAGTGATTCGGTAAAAGAACAGGCAAATAATTATGGCACTTGGATGGTGGGGTTGGGGGTGTTAACTCCGGGCGGACATTCGTCCTTGGTCGAACAGTCTAGTCGCATTGATCCCCCTCTCTAGCTCTCCCCGTTACGCGAGGAGAGAACTGACCCTCCCAGTCCGGGAGGGAGGAGTATTTGCACCGAACACCTGAATCAAACCTTTATTCGACGGTTTACATACATGGCGGTTTAGTGCCATTACGTCGTGCGGTTGAACTGCAAACGTAATAGGTTGTGCGTGCCGTTAGAGAAGGGTTGTCGAGGAGTCACCTTAATTAGTGGTTCGATAACAGGTAATTTTCTTTGCGGGTAGATAAGGCAGTTCATATAATTGAATATCCGGCTTTAGTAGAAGTCGATTGATTATTTGAACGAGGAATTCGTATTGGCGACAGCAGACACCCCAGATAGCCAGGCAAAAGATCTGAAAGACGAACAGCCTGAGACGCAGAATAACGACACGATCGAGGCAGAAGCAGCACCAGCTGCAGAAGCTGAGGCGACAGAAGCCCCGGCAGCAGAGGCAGAAGCTTCAACTGAAGAAGCAAATGCAGCTGTAGCGGTTGCAGAAAAGCCCGAGAGCGAGCTCACCATGGCAGACCTCTTGGACGAGTACCTTCCTTCGAAGATTCTCCGACGCGGAGAGATCATCGACGGTAAGGTCATGAGCCGCAAGCCTGAAGGAATGCTTGTAGACATTGGCTACAAGTCCGAGGGTTTCGTGCCGACCAAAGAGATGAGGTCACTCGCTCCTGAGGCTCTTGATGAGTTGACGGTTGGCGACGAGATCATCGCTTACGTAGTGAACCCTGAGGGTTCGGAAGGTTCGTCGATTCTGTCGATCGACCGTGCTCGTGGTGAGCAAGGTTGGCGGGTGCTTGAGAAAGCAATGGATGGCGACGAGACCTGCAAGGGGGTCATCACCGGTTCAAACCGTGGTGGTGCCGTTGTCGAGTCCGAGGGCGTCCAGGGATTCGTCCCACTTTCACAGCTTGTTGGTCCAGCTCGAGAACTTTACGTTCCTGGTGGAGAGCCTCCTAAGGAAGGCTTCATCGGAATGGAGATCGAGTTCAAGATCATCGAGCTTAATCGCCGACGAAACCGGGCCATATTCTCCGAGCGGGCAGCTCTGCAGCAGTGGAAGCAAGTTCAGAAGCTTCGACTGGTGCAGGAACTTGCCGAAGGTCAGATCCGAAAGGGTCGCGTAGCGGGAGTCTCAAACTTCGGTGCGTTCGTAGACCTTGGTGGAGCAGACGGTCTTATCCACATTTCCGAGCTTTCATGGGAGCCAATCAAGAGCCCAGAGGAAGTCGTTACCGTTGGCGAAGAGATCGATGTTTATGTTCTTCGTGTCGACAGGGAAAACCTGAAGATTGCGCTGAGCTTGCGTCGCCTACAGCCAGAGCCGTGGGACGAGATCGAGACCAAGTTCTCGGTTGGTCAGACGGTCGATGGCACGGTAACTAAGCTTGCGAACTTCGGTGCATTCGCTCGAATCGATCGAGGCATTGAAGGACTCATACATATCAGTGAGCTTGCACACCAGGTGATCAAGCATCCTAGGGATGTGGTCAACGAAGGCGATGAGCTGCAGTTGAAGATCATCAGGATTGAGCCAGAACGTCGAAGGCTGGGTCTGAGTCTTAAGCAGACGCTGGACCCTGACGACGCTCCGGCTGACGATTCATCGGGCGAGAGCCTTGATGGGTCAGACTTTGGAGACATCTTCGAAGAAAGCGAATAAAACTCACGGACTGCGGCAAGCAGTTCCTGAGGGGGGAAACTAAATGCCGAGCAGGTTTGAAAAGTTCTCGGAGAGGGCCCGTAGGGTCCTGTCCCTGGCTCAGGAAGAAGCACAACGCTTCAACCACAACTACATCGGGACTGAGCACATTTTGCTCGGACTCGTACGGGAGACCGAAGGTGTAGCAGCGCGAGTCCTTTCAAACCTGAATGTCGAGCTAGTTAAAGTCCGATCCGCGGTCGAATTCATAATCGGCCGCGGTGAACGCCCCACCCCCGGTGAGATTGGTCTCACCCCACGGGCGAAGAAAGTCATCGAGCTTGCGGTTGACGAAGCTCGCCGACTGAACCACCACTATATTGGCACCGAGCACTTGCTCATCGGATTGATGCGCGAGGGCGAAGGTGTCGCTGCTGGTGTTCTTGAAAGTCTCGGCGTAAGCCTTGAGAAGGTTCGAGAAGAGACCAACCGCATCATCCAGAACCAGAGCTCTGGTAAGCAGGGTGGTGACCATTCGACTTCACGCTCGACCCGCACTCCTACCCTTGATGAGCTTGGCGTAGATCTGACGCAGCGGGCTGCAGACGGTGACCTCGACCCTGTAGTGGGGCGTGACACTGAACTTCAGCGAGTTATTCAGATCCTGAGCCGCCGTACGAAGAACAACCCTGTTCTCATTGGCGAGCCTGGAGTTGGTAAGACTGCGATAGTTGAAAAGCTCGCAAACCTTGTTGTTGACGGTGATGTTCCGGAAACACTCCAGGGCAAGCGAGTGGTAACCCTCGACATGGGTGCGCTGGTCGCAGGTACCAAATACCGCGGTGAATTTGAAGAGCGCCTGAAGAAGGTTATCGCCGAACTTAAGCAGGCCGGCAACTGCGTGTTGTTCATCGATGAAATGCACACCATGGTTGGTGCAGGTGCCGCGGAAGGTGCTGTTGATGCAGCGAACATTCTGAAGCCATCGCTTGCTCGCGGTGAGTTGCAGGTTGTTGGTGCAACAACTCAGGACGACTACCGCAAATATGTTGAACGTGACCCTGCACTTGAGCGCAGGTTCCAACCCGTAACTGTTGACGCTCCTGACTCGATTCAGACCGTCGATATTCTTCGCGGTGTGAAGGGGATGTACGAGGCTCACCACGATCTTAAGATCACGGAGGAAGCACTCGAAACTGCCGCCACGCTCGCTGATCGTTACATCGCCGACAGGCAGTTGCCTGACAAGGCGATTGACCTGATCGACGAAGCTGCTTCACGTGTTCGTATCAAGCACTCGACTGTTCCCAAGGAACTGCGAGAGGCTCAGAAGGAGCTTGAGGCTGTACGGAGCGAGAAGAACGAAGTTATTTCAGCGCAAAAGTATGAAACTGCGGCAGAGCTTCGGGACCGTGAACTGAAGCTGGTCACGAAGATCGAGCAGTTAGAGGCTGCATGGAAGAAGGACAATCCAGGTGTTGGCGAGGCGAAGGTCACAGCTGATGACATTGCTGAAGTCGTTGCCATGTGGACCCGCATTCCAGTCACTCGACTTGATGTTGAAGAGAAAGAGCGTCTTATCAAGATGGAAGATGCTCTTCGTATGCACGTGGTTGGGCAGGACGAAGCTATCAACGTTATTTCGAAGGCTGTCCGCAGGTCACGTGCCGGTTTGAAGGATCCGAAGCGCCCGATTGGTGCGTTCCTGTTCCTCGGACCTACTGGTGTTGGTAAGACTTACAGCGTGAAGAAACTTGCCGAGTACCTGTTCGGTGAAGAGGACGCCATGATCCGACTCGACATGTCGGAATTCATGGAGAAGCACTCGGTTGCACGATTGGTTGGAGCACCTCCCGGATACGTCGGATTTGACGAAGGTGGACAGCTCACTGAAGCTGTCCGACGTCGTTCGTACTCTGTGATTCTGCTCGATGAAATCGAGAAGGCGCACCCGGATGTGTTCAATATCCTGTTGCAGGTGTTTGAAGACGGTCACCTTACCGACTCTAAGGGTCGCAAAGTTGACTTCAAGAACACTGTGATCGTCATGACTTCGAACCTCGGATCGAACTTGATTCAAACCAGCGGTGGTCTTGGCTTCGCCCGAGGCAACGAAGCTGCTGAACAGCTCGATTACGAGCGTGTGAAGGGCCGAGTTCTTGAAGCGGTAAAGGATCCTCGAAACGGCTTCAAGCCAGAGTTCCTGAACCGTATCGACGCAACTGTTGTGTTCCACCCGCTGGAGCAGGCTCACATTCTCGAAATCGTGGACATCATGATGAAGGAAGTGCAAAGTCGAGTCCTCGACCACGGTCTGGTAATGCAGGTCACTGATGCTACTCGGGATTACCTCGCTGAGAATGGATTCGACCCGAAGATGGGTGCACGTCCGCTTCGCAGGTTGATCCAGGATGAGGTCGAGGACCAGCTATCGGAGAGACTGCTTCGTGGAGAGTTCAACGCCGGTGATTTTGTTGAACTGGATATGAAGGACGGCTCGATTGTTGTCCAGACTCCTAAGAAGCGTTCCCGCAAGAAGTCGTCGGGAGCTGATGATAAAGAGCCGGTAGGTTCTGCCTAAGATGTTCGTTGTTTAGCGATTGCAACGGAGTCACTCAGCTTGTAATCGCAATCTCACCCTCCAACTCCCCCGATCCGGGGGAGGGAAGCGGAGCGCAGCAGGTTCTCCCCTTTTTTGTTTTCAACTCTAAACAGATCGATTAGGTCGGGCAGAAAAAGTAGGGAATTAGTCCAAAACCGCAAGGAATACTTCAAGAGTTCGTTCGGCGAATGTTTGCATGTTCGCTTCACGGTCGGCGATGCCGGTTTCGAGGGATTCTGCGCGATCAATGTCAGGACCTGAAACTGCAACACATGTGTGACCAGCGTCATCGCCGTAACGGTTGCCGGTTGGTCCGGCTGCCCCGGTTTCGCTGATGCCCCAGGTTGTCTCGAGTTTCGCTTTGCCCGTTTGTGCGAGGAGCAAAGCGTACGGCTCGCTGGCTGATCTCATTCCAGGGTGATCGTCGAGGTTGATACCCAAATAGAGGTCACGCGCTGGACCGGTGTAAACGACACACCCACCCATGAAATAAGCGGATGCGCCGGGGACTGCGAGCAGTGCAGCCGAAACCAATCCACCGCTGGATGACTCGGCTACTGCGACTGTTTCACCGCGTTCTTTGAGTTTTGCACCGACTTCGTTCGCGAGGTCCTGGAGTTTGGTCATTTGTGGATATGCTCCTTAGTACTGCGTACTTGCCGAGGGTATTGAATACAAATGGGGCTAGGTGGTAGATTCATGCCGCGTAGGTATTACAAACGGCATTCAGCGTAGAGTCTTTTAAGCGTAGATTCCTGACATTCGATGGGCGAATAGGACGGCAGGATTTCATTCTGAACTTGATAGGCGGTTGGATAATAGCTGCTGCGATCGTATTTTGTGGAGGATTCGCTGTCGGGATATATGAGTCGATCACTGGTGAATTCGTATCGGGCTCAAGCTTTTGGAGGTTTTTGACTTTCTTTGTTGGATTTCTCGCAGGATTCTGGATTCAGTTTGCATCCGGTGCTCGCCGGCTGCACGATATTCGAGAAAGCGGTTGGATGCAGGCGATACCGATCGTCAACATTTAGGCTCTGGCCTTGATGATCTTCAAAACATCTCGGTACGACGCTGACGACTCCGTCTACGCAGGGGCGGACAATGACAAACCAATAACAATTGTGAGTCGAAACTCATCCGAAACAGAGCGCAATATTGCTGGTGTTTTGATCGTCGTTTTGTCGTTGATCTACGCAGCATCCGCCTTCTATCAAGATACAGGCGGAACCTACTACTAAATTTGGACTGACATCAGCCGTTGATGCTGCTCAAATGAAACTGCATACTGCGGGAGTTATGGCAAAAGCGGGTTCAGGCAAGACAATTTTCGAGTGTTCTTCATGCGGTCGCAAAACGGCGAAGTGGGTCGGAAAATGTAGCCAGTGTGGTGAGTGGAACACTGTTGAGGAGCGGGTAGAACAAGCGGCAGCTTCGGGCACGAAGGGATTGCTCGATGGACTGATAGGTGAGTCTTCTCGTTACGCGCCGGGCGGACGTTCGTCCAACTTGACCCTTCGACATGCTCAGGATGAAGTTGAAAGTGCCTCCACCGAACCCCGCCGAAGGTCCCTCCGGCAAGGTCGGGACACGGTCCTTCGACCCGTTCGACAAGCTCAGGGCATGCAGGCTCAGGATGACATTGATTCGGACAAGGCAGAAAGTTCTTATTCGGGTCGTCCACCGGAAGATGATATGCCCGTTGAGTTGAGCCAGATGAAGACGGGTGGGACTACTTATCTGCCTACCGGGATTGAAGAGTTCGACCGTGTTTTAGGCGGCGGCTTCGTTCCTGGTTCGGCTGTTCTGGTTGCTGGCGATCCTGGCATAGGGAAGTCCACATTGCTGCTGCAGGCTTCAGACGCCGTGGCGCGCTCCGGCAAGAAAGTTCTGTATGCGTCTGGTGAGGAGTCAATGGAGCAAATCAAACTCCGAGCTGCAAGACTCGGCGTATCCGGTGATGGCGTTTACATGTTGGAGTCCGGTGACGTTGCCGAAATCGTCCAACAAGTTGTAGCTGTAGAACCCGCCGTGATTGTTCTCGACTCAATTCAGACGGCAACGCATCCGGAAGTCGATTCCCACGCTGGCACTGTTTCACAAATCAGGGAATCTGCCGCATTGATGGCAGAGGTTGCCAAACGCACTGGTGCTGCGTTGATCCTCAGTGGGCATGTGACCAAAGACGGATCGATAGCGGGACCACGGGTGTTAGAGCACCAGGTGGATGCCGTTCTACAAATGGGTGGTGATACCGGTGCTGCGCTTCGCATGCTCCACGGTGTGAAGAACCGGTTCGGGGCAACAGACGAAGTCGGCGTTTTCGAAATGTACGGTGAAGGTTTGCGTGGTGTCGCTGATCCATCGAACTTATTTGTTGAGCAGCGCGCCAAGTCGGTTCCAGGCTCGGTCATTGCAATGGTGGTTGAAGGGACCCGCTCCCTCGCAGTCGAAATCCAGGCGCTTGCAACACCTTCGACTCTGGCGTCACCTCGACGGGTAGCCAACGGGGTTGATGTTTCACGGTTGCACATGATCACGGCTGTGATCGCCAAGCACCTGCGTCTGCCAGTGACGAATCACGATCTTGTTATCAGCGTGACTGGTGGACTGGATGTGAAAGAACCGGCGGCGGATACTGCGATCGCGCTTGCCATCGTGTCTTCTTTGCTGGATCGACCGGTGAACGACGGGGTGGCGGTTGCTGGAGAAATCGGACTTGCGGGAGAGTTGAGATCCGTATCTCGGTCTGACCGGCGCGTAGCTGAGGCGTCCAGGTTAGGTTTCGAGAAGTGTCTGTTGCCAGACTCGACCCGGGACAAGATTAAGCCGTCGGGCATCGAGTTGGTTCAACCTTCGAACATTGCTGAGGCTGTAAGATTTGGATTGCAGTCTGAGCAGCAAACGAGGACTGCACCGGAAAGCTCCAAGGTTCCCGAGACCTCGTAATTTGGTTTCTACCGAATCTCAATCTAAGAACGACACCGGCGATGTCCAGGCCAAATTTGAGGCGCTGAAACAGGCGATCTCTGGCTATGGATCGTTAATAGTTGCTTACTCGGGGGGCGTGGACTCGACGTTCCTCGCCGCGGTAGCCGATGAGGTGCTAGGTGAGAAATCGCTTGCGGTAACTTCACGATCACCGAGCGTCGCCCCCGAGGAGTTGGAATCTGCGGCTGAGATTGCGCAGGATCGAGGTTGGCGTCACGAGATAGTCGACACAGACGAGATAAACAATCCACGTTATGTCGCCAACGATGGACGAAGGTGCTTTTTCTGTAAGACCGAGTTGTATACGCACCTTGATGGCATCGCCGAGCGAGAATCGATTTCGTTCGTTGCCAACGGTGCGAATGTTGATGATCTCGGTGATTATCGACCGGGAATGGAAGCCGCCAGGAATTTTGAAGTAGTTTCCCCATTGGTTGAAGCCGGTATGACGAAGCTTGATATACGAGAGTTGTCGAAGGGAATGGGTCTGCCTACCTGGGACAAGCCTGCTCAACCGTGTTTGTCTTCGAGGATTCCTTACGGAACTTCGGTTTCCGTAGATGCTCTGAGGATGATTGGAACAGCCGAGCGAGGATTGCGTGAACTCGGATTCAAGATCGTTCGTGTCCGTCATTATGGTTCGACGGCGCGGGTTGAAATACCGAGCGAGGATTTTGGGCGATTTGAGTCGGTTCGTGGTGAAGCTGAGTCGGTTGTACTTGGTGCAGGGTACGAGGGCATGGAGCTCGATCCGAAGGGTTTCAGGACGGGTTCATTGAACGAGGCTCTTGGGACGCTGGGTCCACGGACTAAGTAGTTAGATTGCCCTGAGGTATCAGTTCTGACAAACAAGATTGCATATATCGACATGATTGGCGGAATGAGTGGCGACATGCTGCTTGGCGCGATGGTCGACGCAGGTCTGGATCTTGCCGCCTTGTCGGACGAGCTTGGCAAGCTAGAAGTTGGCGGTTGGACGCTTGAGAAATCGAAAGTTTCGCGAGGTGGTCTGGACGCTACTCTGGTTGACGTTCGGCTTGATGAAAAAGGCGCTCACACGCGTACTTGGAGTGAGTTTTACGAGGTAATCGAGTCATCGTCACTCGACGAAGTTGATAAGCGCAATATTCGAGGAATATTCGATGTGCTGGCACAGGCTGAAGCCTATGCTCATGGCGAACCTGCTGGCGAAACTCATCTCCATGAACTCGGTACGGTGGACACGCTAGTTGACGTAACTGGAGCTGTGTTGGGTCTACGATTGTTGGGAATCGAATCTGTATTTGCATCTGCGTTCCCGGTTGGGTCTGGCGTTTCCAGTAGTAGTCATGGTGTGATGGGGGCGACATCAAAGGCGACTGCCGCTATTTACAAGAACTTCGATGCACCGGTTCGAACAGGTGGAAAGCAACCAGTTGGCGAGGCTGTAACCCCGACTGGGGCAGCAATAGTTGCGTCGCTGGCGAAATTCCACCCCGCTGAAATGCAGGCCGATGAGATTGGGTACGGGGCAGGGCAAAGGAACCCGGCAGATTTCCCCAATGTTGTTGGGTTGTGGATAGGCGAAGAGCGTAAGCGTTGGGGTCGGATGCGAGGCATGCGTCCGGAGCTGATGCTGCTCGAAACGAATATTGATGACTCCCCGGGCGAAGTGCTTGGGTATGTTCACGAGCAGCTTATGGACATGGGCTGTTTGGATGTTTGGTTCACGCCAATTCAAATGAAGAAGAACCGCCCGGCAACGATGCTGACGGCGTTGGTGCATCGAGACAAAGTTGACGATGCTGCAGAACTGATATTGCGAGAGACTACAACGCTTGGGGTGCGTCGACGGCCGGTGCAACGATACGAGGCCGAGCGGCAGGTCGTGAACGTAGATACATCACTCGGCAAAGTGCCTGTGAAGCTCAAGCGAATCGGCGACACAATTGCGCAGGCTCAACCCGAGTACGAGGGGTGCAAAAAAATCGCTATTGAAAGCGGGATGCCGCTCGCCGAGGTAATGAGAATCGTTTCAAATGAGGCGATTCTGCGAGGCTCACCCTGGGGTGAGTAGGGGTGAGTATTCATCATCCGTAGCCTGTCGAAGGATAATTCACCCCGCCAGTAATCCGCCTAAGGTCCCTCCAGAAAGGTCGGGACTTTGACGCTGCAATTATTTGGTATTACTGCTGGAATCAATCCAGTCCGGAAAGGGGACAGATATCTGTTCGAAGATTTGTTGACCTTCTTTATTTGTGCTGGATACTGTTAATTACGAATGGTTCATTAGTGGACCAATCATCGGAGCCCCAGTGGCGCAGTGGCTAGCGCAACTGATTTGTAATCAGTAGGTCGCGGGTTCGAATCCCTCCTGGGGCTCCATTTTTTTTGGCTCGTGCCATTCGCCGATTCAAAACCGTTACGAATATCGTCGCAACGGATAGTGAAATTCGCTTTCCCTGTGATAATATTTCCGTTTGGGCAGGGGTTGGGGAGTGGCTAAACCCAGCAGACTGTAAATCTGCCGCTTGACGGCTTCGCAGGTTCGAATCCTGCCCCCTGCACCAGAATTACGGTATGGGTTAGTGAAAAACAGGTGTGTCCCAAATTTGGGGATTCTGTCGGGCCCACATAGCTCAGTGGTAGAGCGCATTCTTGGTAAGAATGAGGTCCCGAGTTCAATCCTCGGTGTGGGCTCCAGGCTAAGCACCATAAATACGGAAGCGCAAGATATTTACAGCGCAGGAGACTCCGGTACACGGAGACGTTAGACAAACATGGCGAAGCAAGTATTTGACCGAAGTAAGCCGCACGTAAACGTGGGCACAATCGGGCACGTTGACCACGGCAAGACTACGCTCACGGCCGCCATCACCAATGTGCTCGCAGAGACGCAGGAAAACGTTACTGCCAAAGCGTTCGACGAGATCGACAACGCTCCAGAAGAGCGAGAGCGTGGTGTGACCATTGCGACCACCCACACTGAGTACGAGACGGACACCCGTCACTACGCTCACGTGGACTGCCCGGGTCACGCTGACTACATCAAGAACATGATTACTGGTGCTGCCCAGATGGACGGTGCCATTCTCGTGGTATCGGCCGCTGACGGTCCTATGCCACAGACTTACGAACACATTCTCCTGGCTCGCCAGGTGAACGTGCCAAAGCTGGTTGTTGCTCTTAACAAGTCGGACGTCGTTGACGACGAAGAGCTGCTTGAGCTTGTTGAGCTCGAAGTTCGAGAGCTTCTCAGCAAGAACGGCTTCCCTGGTGACGACCTTCCGGTCGTACAGGTAAGCGCACTCGAGGCTCTCGAGAACGCTGGCGATGCAGACAACAAGTGGGTTCAGTCAATCCACGAGTTGATGCAGGCAGTTGACGACTACATCGATATCCCAGAGCGACCTGTTAACCAGCCATTCCTCATGCCTGTTGAAGACGTGTTCGGAATTAAGGGTCGAGGTACTGTTGTTACTGGCCGAGTTGAGCGAGGAATCGTAAAGACTGGTGACCAGATCGAGATCGTTGGATTTGGTAAGACCATCGAGACTACTGTTACCGGTGTTGAGATGTTCCACAAGACTCTCGAAGAGGGTCAGCCTGGTGACGCAGTTGGTTGTCTGATCCGAGGTATTGAGCGAGAAGATGTTGCCCGAGGTGCAGTGCTTGCAGCTCCTGGTTCCATCCAGCCCAAGACCAAGGCCAAGGCACAGGTCTACGTTTTGACCGCTGACGAAGGTGGGCGACACACTCCATTCTTCCCAGGCTACAAGCCGCAGTTCTACATCCGAACGACTGACGTTACTGGTTCCATCAACCTCGAAGCAGGTACCGAGATGGTTATGCCTGGTGACAACACAGTTATGGAAATCGAACTGATGTACCCGGTTGCTCTTGAAGAGAACCTCCGATTCGCTATCCGTGAGGGTGGTCGAACCGTTGGATCGGGTGTCATCATCGAAGTTCTAGACTAAGTAAAGAACTTAATTCCAACGCTCGTATTCTTGTGCCGGGCGGGCATAAAGTCCCCTGGTATCGAGGAACGAGCGTTGGCGCGACTCTCTGAGGTAGTAAAACTTCAGTGGAACAGGGAACTGATTCCTTAGCGAAAAACTAGGATGAGGTTCCCTTAACCGGTTCTAAAGGCGCTGAGACAAGTGCTGGTCGAACCGAGAGAATTAGCGAAACGTAACTATGGCTAAAAAAAGTGCTGTTCGCACACTGGTAGACATGAATTGCACGGAGTGCAAGGCGTACACCTACCACACAGAAAAGAATAGGCGAAATACTCCTGATCGCATCGAACTCAAGAAGTTCTGCCCGGTTTGCCGTAAGGCCCAGGTTTTCCGCGAGAAAAGGTAAGGGATCGATTTGGCACGTAACGCACGCAGCTCATCAGGTCCTGGTGTAACAGGATCAGGCGGTTTCTCACTGTTCGGCTTCTTCGGTGAAGTGTTCGGTGAACTCCGAAAGGTTTCCTGGCCAACCCGGGAAGAGGCAACGCGTCTCACCGTGATGGTAATTGTGCTTTCGGCTGCTATTGGTCTATTCCTTGGTTTGATCGACATGCTATTTGCTCGAATTATGTCGGTCGTTTCAGGTACGTAGTTATGACTACCCAGAGCGGCATTTCAGGCGACGCAACTCCACGCTGGTACATCGTTCACACGTACTCAGGTCAGGAAGACCGGGTGCAGAAGAACCTTGAGCAGCGGATCGCGACCATGGACGTTAAGGACAAGATCTTGAACGTTGTGGTTCCCACCGAAGAAGAGGTGGAGATCAAGGAAGGAGAGCGCAAGACCGTTCAAAAGAAGATGTATGCCGGGTACTTGATTGTCCAGATGGTTATGGACGAAGAGTCCTGGTATGTGGTTCGAAACACCCCTGGTGTGACGGGCTTTATTTCTGCAGAAGATGAGCGAGAGAAGCGACCAAAGCCAGTCCCGCTCGAAGATGCCGAAGTAGATCGAATCATGAGTCGAATGTCGTCCGATGCACCTCGAGTGCGGGTTGGGTACGAGCCTGGTGAGGCCGTGCGAATCAAGGACGGACCGTTCGCCGACTTCATGGGCACCGTTGATGAAGTGCTCGAAGAACGCGGCAAGGTACGAGTACATGTTTCGTTCTTCGGCCGAGAAACTCCGGTTGAACTGGACTTCTTACAGATCGAGAAGTCTTAATTTAGGAATCAAGCTTGCCGTTAGTGGTGAGCAAAGTTAGTAACGAAGGAACGCTCCATTGGCTAAGAAAGTCATGGCCATGATCAAATTGCAGTTGCCAGCAGGTGGTGCCACTCCGGCTCCTCCGGTAGGTCCTGCACTGGGTCAGCATGGTGTGAACATCATGCAGTTCGTAAAGGAATACAACGAGCGTTCTGCACACCTCTCCGGAAACATTGTTCCGGTTGAGTTGACTGTTTACGCCGACCGATCATTCACGCTGGAACTGAAGACCCCTCCAGCTTCCGACATGATCAAGAAGGCAGCTGGTATTGCCAGCGGTGCTGGAATGGTTGGTAGCGAGACTGCTGGAAAGCTTTCGAAGGACAAGCTTCGAGAAATCGCAGAAGTGAAGCTGCCTGACCTGAATACCAGCGATGTTGAAATGGCGATGAACATCATCGCCGGTAGCGCCCGAAGCATGGGCGTTGAGATTGTCGACTAAATAAGTCGATTAGCGATCGGCCCTTGCACTTGAACCCCGCCGTTGAATCAGGGGGAGCCGGGATAACCGATAGGAGAAATAGAAAATGCCAAGACACGGCAAGCGTTACAACGCCGCATCTGCAGCGGTAGGGTTGGAACTTCATTCACCCGAGAAAGCAGTTGCATTGGCCAAGGAACACTCCACAGCCAAGTTCGATGAAGCTGTTGAGCTTCACGTAGCTACAAGCGCAGACCCTCGACATGCCGACCAGCAGATCCGAGAGATCGCTGAACTTCCTCACGGAACCGGCAAGAGTGTTCGAGTATTTGTATTTGCCGAGGGTGGCGCAGCTCAGGAAGCACAGGCTGCTGGAGCTGACTACGTTTCCGACGAAGATCTGATCAAGCGCATCGAAGGCGGATGGTCAGACTTTGATGTAGCAATTGCTACTCCTGACCAGATGGGCAAGATCGGACGGCTGGGTCGATACCTCGGTCGAAAAGGTCTTATGCCTAACCCTCGAACGGGCACTGTTGTTCAGCCTGACAACATCAAGACTGCTATTGAGAGCGCAAAGAAGGGTCGAGCTGAAATTCGACTCGACCGTGGCGCCAACATTCACATCCGAATCGGTACGACCGGTTTCGATGAGAACCAGATCCTTGAGAACCTTTCGAGTGTCTACTCGACGATCCTTCGAGCCAAGCCTGAAGGCGTGAAAGGTGCTCTCGTAAAGAGCGCAACGCTGTGCACGACGATGGGTCCTGGTATCAAGCTTGATCAAGGCGATCTGGAGAAGCTGACCCAGAGCTAGGTCACTAGGTGACGACTAGATTAGAAAGCCCTGAGCAGCGTTCAGGGCTTTTTTGTTCTCTTGCAAAAAAGATTGGAAATTTAGTATCGGTTCTAGATAAACTAGAAAGGTACATTTGAATACTGCGACCGCAGACAGTTGGTCCCGAACGGGATAATGCTCAAGGCGCCATCCGAGGTTAGCGACACGAACAAGAGTTTCTCTTGCGTGCTTGGCCCCGGATTGGTCCGGGGTTTTTTATTGCCCCAAGCGATTTCGTTCCTTTCTTCTGTCGACCGGGTGCAGACAGGAGGTTGAATGCCAACTGATAAAGGAAGAGAAGCTGTAGCCGAAATGAAGGACGTTTTTGAGGCGTCCCCGTTGGTTATTACAGCAGAGTACCGAGGAACTGACGTAACCGGCATGACCGGTCTTCGCCAGGAGCTTCGTTCGAACGGTGCCCGGTTCAAGGTGGTCAAGAACACCTTTGCTCGGATTGCCGCCGACGAGGCAGGTCGCCCAGAACTCAAAGACATCATGGGTGGTCCAATCGGCTTCATCGTTTCTGACGGTGACCCTGCTGCGGCTGCGAAGGCGCTCGTAAATTACTCCGACGACAATGACCTTCCGGTCAAGATCATCGGTGGTGTGCTCGACGCGGAAGTTCTTTCTGCCGATCGAGTAGAAGCACTCGCGAAACTACCGTCGAAGGACGAGTTGATCGCAAAGATGCTCGGTTCCATGAACAGCCCGATTACGGGTCTTGTCATGGTCATGTCTGGTCCAGTTCGGGCTCTGGCTACCGTGCTTCAGCGACACGTCGAAAACCAGGGTGAAGCTGCGTAGATAGATCTTGTTACAGCGCGCTCGTGATCTAGTCACTCAGCTTGAATCTCCCCCTCTAACTCCCCCGATCCGGGGGAGAAAAAACTAAACGGTGGGGGTTGGCTTGAAAATTATTTGCAAACGAATAGTTCCGGTGATGATCGGAACAGGAGAATGAAATGGCTCTTAGCAAAGAAGAACTGATCGAAGAGATCAAAGGTATGTCAGTCCTCGACCTCGCAGAGGTTGTAAAGGCACTCGAAGAAGAGTTCGGTGTTAGCGCTGCTGCTCCAGTTGCAGTTGCTGCTGCTCCTGGTGCTGCTGGTGGCGACGCCGGTGCTGCTGCTGAAGAGAAGGACGCATTCGACGTTGTTCTCAAGGACGTCGGTGCTAACAAGATCGCTGTCATTAAGGCAGTTCGAGAGGTAACTCCTCTTGGTCTTAAGGAAGCAAAGGACCTCGTTGAGGCTGCTCCAAAGCCAGTTCTCGAAGGCGCTTCCAAGGAAGACGCTGACGCTGCAAAGGCAAAGCTCGAAGAAGCTGGTGCTGCAGTAGAACTCGCGTAAGTGAGTTAGAGATAACTAAACGGGGCACTCAAACGAGTGCCCCGTTTTTGTTTAAGGCGTTATTTCGCGATCGCGACCCGTTAGTGACCGGGCGGACATGCGTCCTCGGTCGCAGGAAGCGCATTTCTCCTATCCCTGATTCTGTCCAATCCGGAAAGGGAACCATTTCTAGAACAGGTTGTGCGACTGGCCGCCGTCTACGTTCAGGCATGCGCCTGTGATTAGGTCAGCCTGTTGCGATGCCAGGAACGCTACTGAAGCACCAATTGGCTCTGGCCAGCCGAACTTGCCCATTGGCAGGTTACGGTCGATGAATTCAGCGACCTGTTCTGGAGTGTTGCTCTGCTGGAACCGGTCCCAGCTTCCACCGTCGAACAGGATTGAGCCAGGAGCGATTGAGTTCACGGTCACACCATCTTTGGCGACAGTCATCGCCGTGTGTTTGGAAGCAGCAATCATTGCAGCCTTGGCTGTCATGTACGGAGCAGTTCCGCCGTACTCACGTCCGTAGATCGAAGAAATGTTGATTACACGCCCCCAACCCCGCTCCTGCATTCCGGGTACAACGTGCTTCATTAGCGCTACTGCCGACCACAAGTTGGCATCCATCACCATGTGAAAGTCATCGAGAGAAGAAGCGACAAGATCGGATGTTCCGAGCGAACCGCCTACATTATTAACAAGGATGTCGATCGATCCCAGTTCAGCTTCGACTTTTCCCGCAAGGTCAATTGCACCTTGTTCGGTGCTGAGGTCTGCAACGAATGCAGCCACTTTGACGTCTGTTGCCCGCAGTTCATCGGCAGTTTGGTTGAGAGTGTCTTCACCTCGAGCGCAAATTGCGACGTTCACGCCCTCATTGGCTAGCGCAAGTGCCGACTGCCTGCCCAAACCCCTGCTTCCACCGGTAATTAGTGCGACTTTGCCTTTTATTCCTAGATCCATGGCCGAGAGTAACTTTCTGTGATTACTTCAGTTGGAACTGAGACACCAACTGGTCGTGAAATGATCGAAACGGCGCAATTGTATCCGCGCTCGTGTAGAAATTGGTCACGGAACAGTTCAGGCGACAATCCAAATAGTTCTCCTACATTCGACGAGAGCACTGTCAACGATTTCACCGGCACAATCAACAAGCCTGACGGCGTTGACACTGATTCAGTAAAGACGATCACACCAAAGAACGGTGGAACACTTTCGGTCAACACATCCTCTGGATCTAAGATTGATTCATCAGTTCCAGGTGGTGCTGTTGGATCAGGTGAATGTGCTCAGGTTTCTATCAAGTCTGTTGACCCTGACAATCTGCCGAAGCCGCAACCCTGGGTTCGTCTTCTGGCACGTTCAAGTTCGGTAGCTCGGTGGTTCAGATCACCTGGTACGACCAGAACGGTAATGCGGCAGACACGAAGACTCTAAACCGGTCTGCAAAGGTTTGTATGACGGCAACTCAGGCTGACGTCGACAATGCTTATGGCGGTGTGAACGGTCTCGGAATCTGGCGACACAACGGCACTGAGTGGGTCAAGTTGAACTCAACGGTGACCTTCGACAACGATGCTGGTACATGGAAAGTCTGTGCAAACAGCTCGCTGCGGCGTACCCGGACCGGGTGCATGGGCAGCGGCCCGATGGGTATTCGACACGGCTTCAGGCGATAGTGGGTCACAATCTGGGATTGGTGCCAATTTTCTCGACGGACAACGACCGTTCTCATTACGATTCGTTCGGTTTGGTAGAGGACGGTGAGCTTTTTAGAGTGGAATAACGGGGTTTGACAGTTCGCGGTAAAATTAACGTTTGCCGGTGCTTGAAGTCGACACACAAAGTAAAGCACCTGAGAACTGCCCAGGGAGATTGATTCTTATATGAGTCCAGCCGCCAAGAAGAAGGCCACCACCACTGAAGAGACCACCGCCAAGAAGGACGATGGTTGCAAGCACCACTGGGTGATCGAGCCACCGAACGGCGCCGTGAGCATGGGCAAATGCAAGTCGTGCGGTGAGGAGCAGGAGTTCCGTAACTCCTTCGAGTACTCATCGTGGTACGGCAACAAGACCCCTGAGGACAAGAAGAAAGCCGCAGCTGCTAAGAAGAAGTAATTGGGTTAGTTAGCTCCGGGCGGGCATTCGTTATTACGCGATCGTGACATAGTCACTCAGCTTTGATTCTCCTATCCCTAACCCTTTCCAGTCCGGAAAGGGGAGACTACGACGCGTGACCCAAGGACGCATGTCCGCCCGGTCACAAACACACGATTGACACGTTGGTGTCTTGCCGACTAATCTTTTTGTCCCAATCGAATATGCGTGGTTCCTCGGTTTGTCCTGATTGTTCGGGACGCCAATAGGGAAAGCGGTGAGAATCCGCTGCGGTAGCGCCACTGTAACCGGGAAGATAACCCCACACATGCCACTGTCTTAGACGGGAAGGCGTGGAGTTGTCGCCAGCTTGAGAACGTTGATATTCCGGAAGCCAGGAGACCTGCCGGGGAACGTCTTGAGTGACTACTCCCCGCCTAGGGTGTGTCTCAAAAGTGGTTCTCTAACACTGAGCCATTCATGAAACCCCAGACGAAGTAGTCGGGGTTTTATTTTTTGCACGGGCAAATCACAACTGAAGCGATTGCTGAGGAGGTTTTCGAGCGACCGAATGTTGGGCGTTCGATTATTTCCAGGCTTGCGATAGGGACTGCTTTATTGCTGGTACTGACGCTGCTTACGGCAATCGTCTCAGCTTCGGTGGGTCCGTTCAGTATTCCATTCCCGCACACTGTTTCCACGCTATTCGATCTGGTCGGTATTGGCAGCACAGTTGCCGAACCTACCGAACAGGCAATCATCGAGAACATCCGGCTTCCGCGCATCTTCCTGGCATTCACTGTTGGGGCGGCGCTTGGGGTTGCAGGTGGAATCATGCAGGGCCTGTTCAGGAACTCCATGGCAGACCCTGGAATCATCGGGGTATCGAGTGGAGGAGCGACCGGTGCAGTCATTGCGATCGCATCAGGCCTGGCAGCTACTTCAACCTTGTTCATCCCGTTATTCGCCTTTCTCGGCGCAATGGGAGCAATGCTCGTTGTGTTTGCTATAGCAACTGTCGGTGGACGGTTCTCCATGGCGACATTGTTGCTCGGCGGAATCGCCGTTAGCTCGTTCCTCGGGGCAGTAACTTCGGCGACGATCATCCTGACTGATGACCTTACGGTTCAACGCCAGATCATTTTCTGGATTGCCGGCGGGGTTGATGCGGCACGATGGGAGTCGGTCCGAAATGCCGCACCAATAGTGATTGCAGGCAGTGTCATAGCGATGTTCATCGCTCGCGACCTGAACCTGCTTCTCGTCAGCGAGGACGAAGCCCGATCACTTGGCGTTCGGGTCACGTTGGTGCGAAACCTGCTGCTCGTTTGTGCCTCGATGATTACCGGAGCTGCCGTTGCGTTCTCGGGAATCATCGCCTTCGTGGGACTTGTAGTTCCGCATGTCATGCGCCTGGTTGTTGGAGCTGACCACCGTGTCCTGCTCCCGCTTAGCGCGCTGGCAGGTGGATTGTTCTTGCTTGTTGCTGATACCGCTGCACGAATCATCCTGTCGCCGGCTGAACTCCGGGTCGGGATCATCACCGCCATGTTTGGCGCACCCTTTTTTGTGTACCTGCTCGTGAAAAACAGATCGCGAGCATCACTGTTATGAGGTCTGTGCAATTTTTCGGAGACCAAGAAGGAATGGGATTGAAAATTTTTAGCTATAACCACAAATTGATTTTGTTAGTCGTGATGGGATTATTTGCCCTCGGACTATTTGCCGGTTGTACGACGAGTGAATCTGAAAACGGGAACGAGTCGGCTCCGACTGTTGTTCCAACAAAGTCCGGTCCTCCGACCGTGATTCCAGAAACACCATCTCCCGCAGCAACTGCTGTGCCACCAACCGTCGCACCTACATCGGCACCCGCTCCGACAGCGACCGCCGTTACTCCAATGGCGACCCCGGAACCGGCAGGGCCGGATTTCGATACCAGTCGATTTGAAGGTATCGAGGGGATTATTGACCCGACAAACTTCGACTGGCCTCGAAGTATAGAAACTTCTGAAGGGATCGTGACACTCGACGCGCCGCCTCAGCGCATTCACTCGCTTTCACTGGGACACACGGAAATCCTGGCGGCACTTATGGACTTTGTCCGTCTTACCGCCGTGTACAGCTTCTTTAGCGATCCTGAGCAATCGAATATTTCCGATCTTGCGGCTGCACACAACCAGATCGGATTTGATCCGGAAGAGGTTGTCGCACTGGACCCGGAAATCGCAATTGCTTCAAGTTTTACTAATGCAGCTACGGTGGAATTGCTAAAAGACTCTGGAATTCCCGTTGCTCGTGCTTCTCTTGAAAACTCGGTGCTTGGAAATGTTCCGAACATTCTGTTGATCGGCTACATGATAGGTGCGGAAAAGGAAGCGATTGCCCTTGCCGACATGATGGAAGCAAGAATGAGCTTTATCGAGGATTTGCTCGTTGATAAAGATAGTCCGCGGGTCCTGTCGATTTCGAAGTACACCTCGATATTCGCAGCGGGATCCGGTTCTACGGAAGGTGGAATCATTGAGCAAGCTGGTGCAGTAAACGCAGCAGCAGACTCAGGGATTGAAGGTCACGCGCAGGTCACGATCGAAGGAATTGCTGCAATCAATCCGGACGTTATCGTTGTGCCTCAACCGCTTGCTGGAGCCGAAGTGTTTATCGATGAGTTGATGAGCAGCCCGGTGCTAGCTGAAGTTCCGGCTGTGAAGAATGGACAGGTTCACTACGTTGTCCCTCGTTACCACACCACGTTGTCGCACTGGAATGTGCGAGGTGTCGAGCGGATTGCTGAACTGCTGTTCCCATCGGCATTCTCAGGCGTAGAACTCGAGAATTTCTCGCACTATCCCAATTAGGAAGCACATTCCATTGGTTGGCATCGATACACACAGAGACAACCCGACTTCCGAACTGGAAGGACCGGTAGCTCGAGTCGAAAATCTTTCGACCTCGTTCGGTTCGACTAGAGTTGTGAACGACGTGACGCTCGAAGTAATGCCGGGCGAAGTTGTCGGTGTGATCGGTGCCAATGGCAGTGGAAAAACAACGCTGCTCAGAACAATAGCAGGGCTGGTTCCGTCCGAATCGGGCTCTGTTGAAGTCGTCGGTGAATCAGCTTGGACTCTGAACAGCAGGGACCGAGCGAAGTTGATGGCATACATGCCGCAGCACGCTGATCGTCACCCGTTCACTGCTTACGAGTCTGTTCTGATGGGCAGGTACCCGCATTTGGGTCGCTTCGATTTGGAGCGTCCGTCAGATCGAGAACAAGCGTGGGATGCAATGCGAAGGACCGGTACGGTCGAGTTCGCCAATCGCAAGCTGGAAACATTGTCAGGAGGCGAGCGGCAAAGAGTGGTCCTGGCAAGAGTGTTGGTTCAGCAAGCACCTTTGTTGCTGATGGATGAGCCAACTTCTTCGCTCGATTTGCACCACCAGATTTTGACCATGAACCTGGTGCGAGACGATGTAACTTTGCGCCAGTCTTCAGCAATCATGATTTTGCACAACCTTTCACTTGCTGCACGTTTCTGTGACCGATTGGTTTTACTGAAAGATGGAGCTGTAATCGCTGAGGGAACTCCATGGGAGGTGCTTACTCCCGCCCACTTGCGGACCGGGTTCGCGGTCGAAGGACTGGTCGAACCCGATCCTGTGACGGGCAAACCGCACGTGTTGTTGCTAGGCAGCGAAGATGCTGGCGACGAGAACCGTGTCGGTGAAGGTCGAACTGTCCACCTCGTATGTGGTGCAGGTAGTGGTCGAGAGCTAATGCACCAGTTGAGGGTGGCTGGTTATCGAGTCACCGCTGGTGTCCTGGGACAAGGCGACTCGGACGCTGAGGCAGCTGAGCGATTGGGCATTGAGTACATCAAGTCGCCACCGTTTTCGGCAATCACGGACGAACAACATGCAACCCATGTTGAGCTCGCGGGAGCAGCTGATGTTGTCGTTCTTCTGCCCATGGCGATTGGACAGAACAATCTTCGAAATATCGAAGCGTTGACGGATGCGAATGATGTGATTGTTGTTGAATCACCAAACGATGACGAAATTGGTGACTACACAGACGGACTAGCTTCAAATCTTAGAAGCGAGTTGATCGAAAGAAGTGGAACGCTTCCAGAAACAGCAGTGCTATTTGAGCTGGCGCGCCGATTCTCTGCCGACGATTAGCCGTCGACAAAACTCTTCAGCAAGTCCATGTCGATCGACTGCCGGACGTGATCTGCCAGACGGTCGTACTCAGCTTCCATTGAGAAATCCGGAATTACCGGTTCCGGCAGATTATTAGCTTTCGCTACGTTTGTGAGGAGCCGACCGAGGATTTCGGGCGAGTCGAAGAAACCATGGACGTACGTTCCGAGAACGTTGCCTTTTGAGGCAATCAGACCGTCACTCCATGTTTCATTATCGCCACTGAGACGTGCGAGTTCGACGGCAGGTTCATCGGTGATTTCCGCTTCACCCATGTGGATTTCATACCCAACACCGCCAGCTTTTGCTCCCGCGAGAATTCCGGAATCGTGAGCAGGTAGCTCGATCTCTACTCGCCCAGTCGTTTTAGCTTGCTGGAAAGTTGTCCGCAGAGGCAGCAGCCCAAGTCCTTCTTCGAAATCGGTTGCTCGTGACTCGGTCCGTTGAGGGTCGGAAATACTCTCACCAAGCATCTGATATCCACCGCATATGCCAATGACAGTAGTGCCGTTCTGGGCGGCAGACTTGATGGCGGTATCGAGACCTCGAGACTTCATCCACAGCAGATCAGAAATGGTGCTTTTAGAACCAGGGATGATGATGACATGTGTGGTAGTTAGTTGCGATGGAGAATCAACAACTCGAATTCGGCAACCAGCGCGCCGAAACGGGTCGAGATCGTCGTGGTTGGAGACTCGCGGAAGGCTGATGACGGCGATAGTTAGTGTAGTTGGATTTGAGGGGGGGGCGTAATCACCAAACGTAACTCCGTCTTCATCTTTGACTTGCAAGTCGTAGAGGAACGGTACAACTCCCATGACAGGCACATTCGTGCGTTCGGCGATCATCTGAGGAAGTGGGTCGAGTAGCGCCATATCGCCACGGAATCGGTTGATGAGAGTTGCTCTGACCAAGTCACGCTCGTCTGGCTCTAGCAACTCGATTGTACCGAGCAACGACGCAAACACTCCACCTCTATCAATATCACCAACCAGAATCACCGAGGCATCGGCATGCTTCGCGATTCGCATATTTACGATGTCACGATCTCGCAGGTTGACCTCGGCGGGGCTTCCAGCACCTTCGAGGACAATCACATCGTGTTTGGCAGCAAGTCGATCGTAGGCGGCGGTCACTTCTCGCCAGACATCTGACTGGTCGCCCCAGTATTTGCGGGCGGCGAACGAACCAACCGCTTTGCCGTTGATAACTACTTGAGAGCGACTGTCGGCTTCTGGCTTCAGCAGCACAGGGTTCATATCGGTAGTCGGCTCGATACCGGCGGCTTGAGCCTGTACGACCTGCGCTCGACCCATCTCTCCGCCGTCGGCCGTGACGTAGGAGTTATTCGACATGTTCTGCGCCTTGAACGGCACAACGTCGATACCGTCCTGGGCGAGTATGCGGCAAAGAGCAGCAGCAATGACACTTTTACCAACAGAAGATCCGGTCCCCTGGACCATGATCGCCTTCGCCCTTCCTCCACCCATGTACTTGCTAGGCCTTTAAGTGGTTTGTTTGGTTCAAAAGAGCGAGCGTGTTTGGTTCTTCACCTGTCGGATGAATCCCGATCACCGAGACCGAGCAGTTGTCGATCACGAAATTGAACATTGAAGAATCTGGGAGGTCGAGCACTGCTGCGAGCAAACCCTTCATTGAACCACCGTGTCCAACTAGTACGACATCTCCTGTGTCGGCGCGGAGATTCGCCTCTTCCAGCCAAAGATTGCCACGAACCGGGAGATTCGAGCGTTGTTCTCCTCCTGGAGGGTCGACATAGTCGGCACCTTTTTGTGCTACTTCCGGGCTCGTTTTTTCGATGTCTTCGGCAAGTATTCCTTCCCAGTCACCGTAGTCGATCTCGAGAAGGTGATCGGACGTATGGACTGGCATACCGAACTCAAGCGCGGTTTTGTAGCAGCGCTGGAGTGGTGAAGCCCAAACCTTGGTGACGTCGTAGTTCTCTTTGACGTGCTGCGCAGCGAGAGATGCTTGGCGTGCGCCTTCTTCGTTTAGTGGTTGGTCGTTTCGACCTTGCTTGCGGCGTTCGACGTTCCAATTGGTTTGTCCGTGGCGAATCAGAATGAGGCGAGTCAACGTATGTCCTTGGGCTCGGTATTTGCGATGCCCTAGTTGAGAAAAGGGCACCTAAGTGATGATTACGAATTGTGATGGAATCTTTACCCAAGTGGAATACCGGAAATGATAGTTTGGACTGTGATGCGATTCGATATGTCAGATTTGAACTATCTAAGGAGATTCGGTAGTGACGGTTGACTCGATTATTTCGGCTGCGAATGTCAACAAGACGTACAGGTCGAGAGATGTTGTTGTTGAGGCGTTGAACAACGTTTCTATCGAGGTTCAGGCAGGCGAAATGGTAGCCGTCATGGGACCCAGTGGATCGGGCAAAACGACGCTTCTGAACTGTATGTCTGGTCTGGATTCAATCGATTCTGGTGATGTCCACATTTCAGGACAGTTGCTCCGAACAATGTCAGACGATGCTTTGAGCGACTACCGTGCCCGCTCAATGGGTTTCGTGTTCCAGGCATACAACCTGTTGCCAGTATTGTCGGCGCACGAGAATGTTGAATTACCGTTGATTCTCGCTGGTGTTGGGCAAAAAAACGCCCGAGAACGAGCAGCCGAAAAACTCGAACTCGTGGGCCTTGGTGATCGACTAGATCACCTGCCAGCTGAACTTTCGGGTGGACAGCAGCAACGAGTTGCGATTGCCAGGGCACTGGCAAACGACCCTGCGATCGTTTGGGCGGATGAACCAACCGGAAACCTCGACTCCACGAATGCCGCAGAAATCATGGATTTACTTGTTCGCCTGAACAAGGAGCAGCAGCAAACGTTCGTCCTGGTTACTCACTCAGAGGAAGTTGGCGGTCTCGCCAATCGAATTATTCGAATGAGTGACGGCTACGTGGTAGATGACGGGAACGGCAATTCTCAGGCAGCCGGTCAGCCGGCTAATGCTGAATAACGGAGGGCTCTAATGGAAACGCTCTTCGGAATTGAAATGAACCAGCTTGCTGGATCACTTGTTGTCCTTACCGTCATTGCACTCGGGATTATCGCGTTTATGGCGTCACGAAACCGCGTGCTACTAAAACTCGCTGTTCGAAATATTCCTCGCCGTAAAGCACAGAGTTCGCTAATTATTGGCGGACTAATGCTCAGCACGACGATCATCATGGCGGCTCTGGCAATAGGTGATTCGGTATCGAGTACGATCCGTGGTGCCGTGTTCGATGCACTGGAAGACACGGATATTCGTGTCGAATCGCCGGTTCTTTCGTTATTCGGTGACAACTATCTCGACCAGACGGCTGTCGACCGTGTGAAAACAACGGTTGCTGGCGACGATCGGGTCGATGGTGTGTTGCCGGTAATTCGGGAACCCCTTCCCGTGCTCAACGAATCTGGCGGCAAGACCGTGGCTGGCACTTCGGTCGTCGGTGTTCATCTGGAGTCGTTGAGCGGTTTTGAGAGCCTGAAAGACGCCGATGGTGACAGGGCGAACCTGCTTGGTATTGGCGCCGACGAAGTCCTGGTTAACAAGGCGCTTGCTGAAGACCTCGAGGTCGGGATCGGCGATGAAGTGATGATCGTCACTCCAGAGGGTCGAACCAACTTTGCGGTGGCTGGAATTGTTGAAAACAAGGGACTTGCAGGTGGTTCCGAAACCACCAGGGCTGGGGTTGTAATGTCATCCGTCCCATTGCAAGAGATTCTCGGTCGTTCGGGTCAGTTCAACGAAATCGACATTTCAGTTGTTGGGGGGCGGGATGTCGACTCGGAAATTTCTGCCGAACTCGCCGAGGACCTGAAACTGGCGTTTATTAATGGGCCAGCAGCCTACCAATTATTCACGGCATTGAAGCAACCGAACGTCAAAGCTGCGCTGGAAACAAAAGTTGAGGAATCGTCAGGTCCGAATCAGTTTGCACCCGACACACTAGCCGAGCTAGTCGAAGAGCTTGAAAACGAAACGATTACGGACGAGTTCAAGATTGCTGCAACGAACCAGGTAACGCTTGCGCTCGTTGGTGGTGTAATCGAAGAGCTTGGAGATTTGCAGCTTACTCAGTCTCTGTTGCTTCCAATGTCTCAGCTCGTGGAGCTAGAGGTTGTCGCCCTCAAGAACGATGGACTTGAAACCGCGGAGCTCGTCGGAAGTTTGTTCGTGACAATCTTCGGAGTGTTTGGCTCCTTCTCGATCATCGTGGGATTGCTGCTGATCTTCCTTGTATTCGTCATGCTTGCTGCTGAACGAACAGGCGAAATGGGAATCATTCGTGCTGTTGGAACCAAACGCCGCCACCTCGTTCAAATGTTTACCTACGAGGGGATTCTTTACTCGATTGGTGCAGCCGGTGCCGGGGTGATACTCGGTTTACTCGCCAGCGTGGCACTTGTGCGGATCATGACTGAACTGTTCAGCGCAGACGATCTGATCACATTTAGCTACGGCGTCACTGCTCAATCGATTATTGTGGCGTTCTGTGCAGGTTTGTTCCTGACCGCGGTGACAGTAGTTATCTCTGCTTACCGTGTTAGCAAGCTCAACATCGTTGTCGCAATTAGGGGACTCGGACAAGAATTCGTGAAAGACGATGTTCCCGGAGCAGGCCGACGATTCAAGAATGCTGTGCGCTGGTTGGGTGGCCCGCTGACTTACGGTCTGGACTCAATTCGAGCACGTCGCACAGGCGACGGAATCGGTCTGCGAATTGTCCTGTTTATCGTATGGGTGCTGTTGATCGCAAACAGCTTCATCGCTCTTGCTGTTGCCCCAGATGACGTAATAGTCGAACAGGTCATTAGCCAGGCTGTAGTCGTTTGGCTGTTCATGTTCTTTTTCAAGATGTTCAAGTTCGTTCAACCCTGGCTGGCTTCCGGAGTCCCACTGATCCCTGTCGGCCTACTAATGGCACTTGCTGGTTTTACCGAAGAGAAGGGCATTGAAGGTCTTTCAAGCGACAGTGCTTTCTTCTTCATGATGGGAGCGAACATATTTGTCTTTGGTGTGGGTCTATTCATTCGTCGACTCATGGATCGACGCGGATACCGTGAAGAAGTCCAAAAGCGAGTATCGATGACATTTATTGGTGTCGTTTTGCTCGTGTGGTGGGGCTTGCCGTTTGATGCCCTTGATTGGCTCACAGGCACGCCAAGTGGCGGCTTCGACATGTTCGTACTATCAGGCGTTTCGATGGTCGCTTCCGCTGTTTGGGTTGTGATGCACAACGCAGACCTGATCGTGAAGTTCATCAACCTGTTCATTGGTCGTTCTGGCAGGCTTCGCCCAGTTGTCCGTATGGCAATTGCCTACCCAATGGCAGCTCGTTTCCGAACCGGTCTTACTCTTGCAATGTTTTCGCTCGTGATCTTCACGTTGATGATCTTCGCGATCCTGAGCAACATTGGCAGTGTGATCGAGGATGAGCCAGAACTTGTGTCTGGTGGGTTTGATATCCGTACCGAGATTTCACGAGACCTTCCGATCGACGATCCACTCACTCTGATCGACGCTAGCGCAGATCTGGACCGCTCCGATTTCGAATTGATCGCTTCTCAGTCACGACTTGAGGTCGAGGCGCGCCAGGAGGGCGTTGAAGACCTTTCGTTCAAAGGCGCACGTATTCGCGGGATGGACGAAGTATGGCTTTCCAAAAACACATTTGAACTGACGCACTGGGACCCTGCTTACGGAGCAACAGAACGTGAGATTTGGACGGCTATTGAGAACGATCCTTCGCTCACGGTTGTCCTTGGCTCGATGATTGAGACCGGTGACTTTGGCGGTGGTCCGATCGGATTTGGTTCGATATTGAGTATCGAAGGAATCAAGTCGAGCGAACCGGGTGAAATCGAGGCAGTAGACCTCACGGTGCGTCCGCCACTTACGCAAGGTGTTGGCAAGAGTGTTGATGTGAAAGTCATCGGTGTGCTGGATCAATTTGCCGACGCATTCGAGCTCGGCGTGGCTGACCTTTACATGAACCCCGATGTGATGACTGAACTATCTGAAGTCCCGGTAACTGCTGTCGACTACAAGTTCAAACTCGCTGATCCGGACCGGGCAGACGAAATTACCCGACTGCTTGAAACCACATTCCTTGAGCACGGTATGACGGCAAAAGCGACCATGACAGACATCGAGGACAACCAACGGCAGAACAACGCATTTAACTTGCTGTTCCAGGGCTTCATGGGTCTTGGGTTGCTCGTCGGTGTCGCTGCACTTGGTGTGGTCGCTTTCCGAGCGGTGGTTGAGCGCAGACAGTCGATTGGCATGATGCGTGCACTTGGTTACACAGGTCGAATGGTTCAACTGCAGTTCTTGATGGAATCGGGAGTAGTTGCAATTCTTGGGTCAGCACTTGGAATTGGTCTTGGCACGTTGATTGGTTGGAACATTTTCGATTCGATCAGCCAGGAGACGGACGGAGTAACTTTCGTCATTCCGTGGTTGAACGTGACGATCATCGTTTTGATCGCAGTGGCGTTCTCATTGTTGAACACATTGCTGCCAGCCAGGCAGGCGGCGAGCATTACGCCGTCGGAGGCACTCCGGTATTAGGAAAATTGTCATCCCGTGCGTAAGCCGAGGGATCAGTAGTTTTAGCAATTAACGTTGATTCCTCCGCTGCGGTCGGAATGACAAATACGCCCATCACCCTGAACTTGCTTCAAGATCTCGCGAACCCCACGTCACACCACCGAAGGTCCCTCCAGCAAGGTCGGGAACTGGTTTGACTTTCGTTATAACGCGATCGTGACTTAGTCACTCAGCTTCGATGCCGCAGTCTCCTATCCCTAACCCTTTCCAGTCCGGAAAGGGGATTTGGGTTAGCCCAGGGAGTGGTGGCGGGGAGTGAACTTTCGCGCCTCGGAGATTTTCCGGGCGAGGTTCAAATTCTCAGGTGTGTCGATGTCTACCAGACTGATTCGGCGCGGGTCGGTTTGCTCAATATCGTCTTCAGTGAATGGAACTACGGGTGGGTAGTCATTCTCAAATACCTTTTCGATCAGCCAACGAGGGGATCGTTCACCCTCGGTCAGGGCTCGACCGAAGTAGGGAAGCCAAGCGTCGCGTGTGTAGATAGAATGCAGCGGATGAAACACACCGTCGATTCGTGGCACAACTGCGGTTGCTGAATCAATACCGTCAGCAATTGAAATTCCCGCCATTGCTTGCACAAGGCTTCTTGAAACGAACGGGTGATCGCCAGCTACTACAAAGTTCAGCTGAGTTGCCGATGCTTCAAGACCAGCATGAAGACCAGCAAGTGGCCCTTTGTATGGCTGTGTGTCGGTAACGACGTGCATGTTCAATGCAATACCGAGATCAGGCACATCGTCGTCTTGGTCGGGGCGGACTACTAAAATCAATTCTGAACAGACTTGCCTCAGTGAGTCGGCGACTCGTGCCAGGACCAATTTGCCGCCAATGTGAATCAACAACTTGGACATGTTCATGCCGAGTCGTCGGGATGAGCCACCGGCGAGAACGATTCCAGTTAGTTGTGACTTTGGAACAGCCATTTGAAGATCAGTCTTCGGAATTAGATTCGGACGTTTCGCCGATCGCTCCTACCAATGTGGCATTCGGGTAGAAACGACTCCATGCGAACCAAAACGATGTCATTGCAGGCAGTAGGGTGAGTCGTTTGCCCTTGTACTCACCTTCGATACATTCACCAGAAACTGCACGCCAAATAGATCCAGTTTCTTCGTCCACAATCAACCACGGCTCGTATTCGTTTCGTTCTCCTTCTCCCGACGTTGTTGATTCAAGGCTCCGTCGTTGAGGGTTCTTGTTCTGGCCTTTGAACGTCAGGAATTTGCCGTCTATTTCGCGGTCGAATGCAACAGCTGTTGCAGATGCACGTTCCTGGAGGACCATGATTTCTCGTCCGGCGAAATTCTCCTGGATTAGCGGAGTATCGATCAAGCCAGGGTATGAATAAGCCCTTGCTTGTCCGCCTAGTTCGAGACCCAGGACCACGTCCTTGCCGTGCAGGCTTTTGTCGGTCGGATTCAAGCTGTGTAGCCCATTTTTATCGTTGGCGTAGTAGCGCTCAAACGGATCTACTTCGGGACCGCCCTCGGTCGACATGACTTCGGTGTCTGGGTAGGCAGCTTTCCACGCCGCCCAAGTCGAAGTTATTACCGGTACAGATGCAAGGCGTTGACCGACGAGGGATCCTGCGACGAATTGACCCGTGAACTGGATCGCAATGTTTCCTTCAGAATCGGGCATGGCCGGGGAGTTGAAGATCGTGTGAGTGTGACGCCCCGGGGTGAAGGTCGATCCGCCAACTTTCGCAATATAAGCCCGAGCGGAATAGGTGACAGGGGACCATGAGATGGTCAGTGGGGTGTCTCCATAGTCTTCGTTGGAGAGTTCCCTTACGCCAAGTGCAGCCAGCGGATAGGCTGCCGCTTCACCGTTGTAGTAAATGCCAACCACGCGATCGTCCGGGTAGAGCTCTTCGTCAGCATCCGCCGGGTCGATGAATTCAGCTTCGTTCGTTGGTCCCTGTCGCTGTCGTCCAGGGTTTTTTCTGAACCGCTCGTAAATCACGCCTTCCTGGGTTGGGAGAGTGATCGGTACTCTGAATGAGAAGTAGCCCCACCGTGCGAGGAAGTAGACCACGAATGCCGCGATATATGCGGAGATCACGAGGTCGAAGAAGTCCTGTCCGTCGACAGTGAATCCGATCAACGCCAACACGAATGCTGCGATGAAAACAGCCAGTGCCCGAGTTTTGGGCGGAAGCGTGATCCAGTAGGTTCTCATTGGGTAGATCGATCCTCTCGTTTCTTCGATTGTCTGATGTTATCGGGCGGAAGGTCGATTCGGGTCGAAGTATTGGTGTTTGCTGCGGGTATACTTCGCCACCGCTGAATCACCACTAATCGTAGGAGAGCTTCAATTGGTTGATGTCGTCGCACGGGTCTCGGACGACCTGCTCAAAAAGTACGAATCCATTTCAAACGCCACGGTGCTAGGTGCTCTTGCCAAGCGGGGGTACCTGAAGGTGTACATGAACGGTGTTCACAGTCTTGCGCCAGGTCGCCGACTGGTTGGACGTGCGGTGACCTTACGCTACTTACCATCTCGACCTGACCTCCAGGAGCACATCACCCGTGGATCACACGGCGAAGGATTTAACGAGACTCCTCGCTGGGACGCCCTAGAAGCTCTAACTCCTGGCGACGTTCTTGTCGCTGACTGCATGGGATTAGGCGGAACGTCGACCGGAGGAGATGTGGTGTTCTCCCGAATCGTTACACAGAAAGCCGCTGGGCTCGTGACTGATGGCGGTATTCGCGATGGTCACAAAGTCGCTCGATACGGCTACCCGGTTTACGGCGGTGGCAGCACCCCAACGATTGGTGAACCCAACGTGCTTCCTTACGAAGTGAACGAACCAGTCCAATGTGGTGGGGTTCTCGTTTGGCCCGGTGACGTGATCATGGGAGACGACGATGGGATCGTTGTACTTCCAGCACAACTCGCTGAAGAGATTTATGAAGAGTGTGCGTCCCACGACGAGATTGAAGCCGCAATTCTTGAGCACACACAGCGAGAAGGCATCTCTCCAAAGCATTTCTACCCGTTCAACTCTGAGACAGAGAAAATCTACGAAGAGTGGAAGAAACGCCACGGCAAGTAGTTTCGAGTCGGGAGGATCGCAGGTGAGCGACAGGCAGATACAAATATCGGCTGGCATGGTGACGATGACCGCAACTCTGAACGATTCAGAGACAGCCGATGCGCTTTGGGATGCACTCCCTTTCACGGGAAGTGCTCAAACTTGGGGTGACGAGGTTTACTTCTCCATTCCAGTTGAAGCTGAAGAAGCTCCCGACGCACAGGAAACTGTCGAGGCAGGGGCGATTGCTTTCTGGCCTCCGGGATCCGCCTTATGTTTGTTCTGGGGACCGACACCAATGTCGGCTCCCGGAGAAATTCGACCTGCTTCACCTGTGAATGTGATGGGCATGATTGATGGTGATCCGACCGAATTGGATGCTGTGCCGGGAGGCGCGGAGATAACGGTCGAAAGAGTGGGTGGCTAGGCTTTGGAGGATTCGCGTTATTCGGAAGTTCTAAGAGCTGCTTCCGCTGACGATTGGCATCGGGCGCACGAAGATCATCCATTCGTTGCGGCAATGGGCGATGGTTCACTCTCGCTTGAGCGATTTTCCTACTACATGCGACAGGATTATTTGTTCCTGATCGATTATTGCCGAGTGTTGGCAATTGCTTCAGCGAAGAGTCCTGATCTTGCATCGATGGGGCACTTCGCAGCACTGTTGGACGAGACCCTGAACTCCGAAATGGAACTTCACAGGGGATTCTGTGCCGACTTCGGAATAACTGTCGAAGAGTTGGAAGCTACTGTCGCTATGCCCGCCACAGTTGCCTACACAGACCATTTACTTCGATCCGGGTACGACGGTGGGATTGCCGAACTCGCGGCCGCTTTGCTCCCGTGTCAGTGGGGTTACGACGAGGTAGGTCGGTTACTCGAAAATCGGGATCGTCCTGATCCGAACTCGTTCCACTCTCGTTGGGTTACCGGTTACTGCGATCCTGAATACCGCAAACTCACCGGTTGGCTACGTGAGTTCGTAGACGATCTTGGCAGTCAGGCATCACCCGAATTGAAACAGAAAATGGACGATGTGTTCCGTGCCAGTACCCGGTACGAGTATCTTTTCTGGGACGCAGCCTGGAATCTCGAAACCTGGCCCGACGCATCTTCAAGTAGCTAGATCATGAGCAACATGCGTACCGCCTACTTCTATGGCGGCAAGGACATTCGAGTGGTCGAGGAGACAGTTCCTACTCCGGGCCCCGGTGAAGTCTTGTTCAAGGTCATGGCTGCCGGTGTTTGTGGTTCCGACTTGCACAACTACCGCGGTCACCGACAGCGTGAAGATGTTCCATGGCAGCAAGGTCACGAACTGGCAGGCGAAGTCGCTGGACTCGGTGAAGGTGTGAGCGGGTTCGAGATAGGACAACGCGTCGGGGTTGAAGCCGAGCACTTGCTGGGATGTGGCAACTGCCGACTCTGTGGTGATGGCCAATATCACCTGTGTCCTGATCGAGGTTTTAGACACGGAGAAAAGCAATCCAGTCACGGCTTCTCTCAGTACGATGTATGCGTTCCTGAGAATCTAAAACCACTGCCTGACGAAGTAGATTTCGATTCAGCTGCAATTCTTGATTGCTACGCATGCGGAGTTCACGCATCGAACAGAGTGCCGGACGTCGCCGGTGAAACGGTCGCAATAATTGGGGCAGGTGCCATTGCTCTTACATTAGGGCAGGTTCTCGCAGCACGAGGTGCCGAGCGAGTTGTAATGATCGCTACGCGGCAACAGCCGTTGGACGTTGCGATCGAATCAGGGGCAGCAACGCACGGTTTTCTGTCGACTGATGACGTGGTGAGCCAGATTCTTGATCTAACCGATGGTGAGGGTGTCGCCGTGACGTTTGAAACTGTCGGTGGGCGTACGCAGCTGATTCAGCAAGCTTTAGAGATGACCCGGACGGGGGGCGCAGTTTCGATTCTTGGATTGTTCACAAAGGACCAAACGATAGACCCTGCTCTTGCAATGCAGAAGGAAATCACGCTCCAGTGGTCGAACAGTTTTTCGAGCTGGAACGGCAAATCCGAGTACGACGAGTCGCTGGACCTACTTGTGGCAGGGAAGTTGAACCCGGCACCAATCATTACGCATCATTTTGGAATCGATGAAATAGAAACTGCGTTTGCGACTGCAGACGATAAACGGAGCTCTGGTGCAATTAGAGTCATCGTCATGCCATGGGGTTGACGAGGCAAACGCGCCTAGGTGAAGAAAGAGTGGAGCATGATTAATCGACGTGCCGACCAGGAACAATCAGACCGGTATCCAGGAGTTCCTAGATTCGCACTGGCCAGTGCAGAACTGGGGCAGGTTTCAATGCACGTTGGAGACCTGTCGTACCTGCCGGGGTATGGAGTTCCTCACCACTATCACACTGGTGGAGCCGAAGAGACACAAATCATGCTCGAAGGTGAGCTTGAATGCTGGGTGGATGGCAAGCGTGTGGTTGTTGGTCCTGGCGACACGGTCACAGCGCCTCCTGGCACTGGTCACGCGTTTCACAACCGAAGCGAGTCAGTTGGGCGAATGATCACGGTGTTCCCAGTCATCAATCCGGAGACCATCCATATTGATGATCCTGAACTGAACGATGCAACTGAGCACCCGGCAATCATCAAGGCCAATTCACGGCGAACCAAGTATGCGACGGGAGCGGAGGGAATCGACAAGATCGAACTTTCAGGCGATTTTTCAGGGGCGAAATCGACATATACATATTTCCTCGATATTCCTTCGCGAAAGAGTTTGCCGATTGAATCGTACGACCATGAGGTTGGGCTTTTTGTCGTGTCGGGCAAATTAGTTGGTGTCGCGGGTGAAGACGTTACCTTCGATACGAATGACTGCGCAGTTGTGGGACCGGGGCAGCAGTTTGGGTTCGCCAACCAGGAAGAAGAAACTGCACGGTTGCTGGTAATTCACCCGAAACTTAACCCATTTTCCGGTTGAGATACTCGCAATTGAGTAAACTAGCCCGTCCATTACCCGAACCTATCTGAGAGAGCGTTGCATGACAGTACTAAAACGTGGCGACCAACAAGAATCGTCGCCAATGCCGGGTGGAAAATCGTTGCTCATGGCTGGTGCCGATACCGGTGCCTCAATGGCAACGGTTGCAGACTTGACGGTCGAGCCGGGTGTTCGATCCGGTTACCACCTCCACCCCAACACCGAAGAGTCGATTTTCGTAGTTGAAGGAAACCTCGAATTCCGATTAGGTGACACCAAGTTCAAAGCATCGTCAGGCGACTGTGTCCTAGCTCCGCAGGGAATCGGGCACGGGCTTGAGAACATCGGTGACACACCGGCGCGCCTCATCACTATCTACCCAAACGCAAACCCTGAGCGAGAAGCATTGGAAGATGTCGAGTACACGGACGTCGAACCTGGTCCAAGTGTGTTCGTTCGTGGAAACGTGGAGCCGTACGAGTTTTTTGCAGGAATCATGCGATACGACATGGTTGGCGACTTCCTCGGGGCAAGCTCAACGTACTTGAGCGAGCTGACGTTCCAGCCAGGTTCTGTGGCTCCTAACCACTACCACCCTGCGCACGAAGAGTCGATGTTCTGCATGGAAGGCGAACTGGTCGCCGTTTACGAGGACGACAACAGCGTTCCATTGGAAGCAGGTGACTGCTTTACCTGTGAAGTCGGTATTCGACACGGCATTTACAACGCTTCCAACAGAGAAGCGAAACTGCTTGCGATTCACCCGGTATTGAATCCTCCACCGCGTGTGGATGTCGACTAGTATCTGATTGTTTACGAACTGAAAAACACGCTCTCAATCTAATTGTGGAGCGTGTTTTCAGTTAACCTGTCGCTCATGCAATGGGATCCCACTCAATACCTTAAATTCGCCGACCATCGTCTTCGCCCAGCCATCGATCTAATGGGACGGATTACTCTCGAATCTCCAAATGTGGTTTATGACCTCGGAGCAGGTACAGGGACGATCACGGAAATGCTGGCGAGTCGGTGGCATGATGCGAAAGTGATCGGCGTCGACAACTCTCCCGAGATGCTTGGTGAAGCAAGCAAACTTGGCACAAATGTTGAGTGGCAGGTTAGCGATCTGGCTGAATGGATTCCCGATCATCATCCCGACCTAATTTATTCAAACGCGGCGCTTCATTGGCTGGGTGATCACGAATCTCTGTTCACCCAGTTGGTCGAATACCTCGAAACAGGAGGAGTCCTAGCAGTCCAAATGCCAAGGAATTTTCAGGCTCAGTCCCACACTTTGATAGCAGAAGCTGTGAGATCGGGACCTTGGAGAGAGAAACTTGAACCGCTATTGAACCCGAGCCCTGTCGAACCACCTGACTACTACATCAGGATCCTGAAACCCTATACGGAAACCCTGGATGTTTGGGAGACGGAGTATTCGCAAATCCTGACGGGACCTAATCCAGTCAAAGAATGGACCAAGGGCACCTGGTTACGTCCGTTGCTCGCAGCGCTAGGGCCGCCTGAGCGTGATCAGTTCGAATTGAAGTACTCAGAACTCGTCCGTGATGCCTATCCACCGATGTCAGACGGGAGCACTGTTTTTCCGTTCCGTCGCCTGTTCATCGTTGCTACCAAGAAGTAGCCACACCTTCCGCAAACCCTCAGCACATGTTGGCGTAGACCCACACGGGGTGTGAAGGTGTGTGCGCATAACGGCAATTATCAGACACATTTACTCTGCCCTGTAGTTAGTGAAGTTATCTAGACGGCCCCCCCCCGGCGAAGTGCCTGGATAACGGCACCAGGTATCAACGGAGCTGGTTCAACTGAATGAGCAGCAAACAGCGCGGAATCACAGGACTGAAAACAGCGATCTTTTTGATTATTACGAGAATTCTTCGTTCAGCTGTTTAGAAATCCATGTTTACCAATTCGTTCATCCCACTAAGAAACAGCCTATATGCATGATTTTTCTTACGGCTGATGGACCTTCATTTTAAGTTGCAACTGAAGCTCAGATGCGACCTGATGGTTTAGGCGTATATTCGTGTGTATACGCCATTGGCAGGGGGAAAAACTTGTAGGGAAAGTAGGACACTCGATCCAGTAGTCGTAGTTCAGCGAGAGATTTTTGGAAAAAATTGCCTATATAGCTGTAGCCGGCGCCCTCGGGACACTGGCGCGGTACGGTTTCTTAGTTTTCTTTCAGCGCCAGGGATACACAGGTTTACCCTGGGGCATATTTTTCGCAAACATGCTGGGAGCTTTCCTTTTTGGATTTATCTGGGCTGCGCTGGAAGAACGAGGAGTAACTAACGAGAACCTCCGAGCTTTCGCCCTGGTTGGGTTCATGGGAGCATTTACGACGTTCTCTACATTCGCATTTGAGAACGTACAAATGGCCCGCTCAAGTGAGTGGGGATGGTTCGCTACCAACATGATCGCTACTAATTTTGGCGGACTGGTGTGCATCTACGCAGGATTCAAACTCGCCAGGGTGATTTAGTGCTCATTCCTAGCTGGCGTATTAGAAACACTTTGGACCAGCTAATGACCTTTACCATGCGGGGCGTTTTCGCGTGTTAGAGTTCCTGATCGCATCTTGGCAAGAAAAAACGAATCCTACACGTCTCACTATATAGTCGTGGGCGCAACCCACCCTATGGTGTCAATTCCTGGGCGTCAATGACGACCTGAGTATGCAACATATTTAGGTCTCCGTTCGGGTCCTCATAGAGGCCGTAACCGGCGGTGATGGCGACTGGTTCGCCCGGTGCACTCATACAAAACTCCACGTGATTGTCGTTGTCGAATGCGTCCGCAAGCAGCATCGCAACCCGAACCTCGCCGCTTGCATACTCCACCGTGGTCCCAAGACGGTGCGACTCGTCGAGTTCTGCTCCCCCGGGACCTGAGACGCCCCCTTCCCAAGTCGTTTTGATGATGTGATCCATATCGGCAGGGCATTCATCTGTGCCCCCCGCCGGGAGCTCGGAGATGAGATAGTGCTCCGCCAATACGATGGAAGGACCAGCGGCGAGAGGAACCACCGTTTCAAACAGGGCCCCCTTCGCATCAACGTCATCATCGGTCAACAGTGTGCCAACGATCTCGACTCCAACCGGAGGATCATCATCGCTGGCAAACTCCCCAAGCAGAAGGATCGTCCTTCGCTCTTCCGCCTCGTCCGCAGGCGCTAGCGTGGCGCAGTCAACCGGGCTTTCTGCTCCGGAGGTGCGATGGACGACAAACACAGAAGGATCAAGCAGTGCTGGTAGAGGGATCCGCCGATCAAGCACAATCGGCATTCCATCCTGGAGACCGAATCCACATCCGAAAAACACACCTGGGACACCGTTGTCCAGTCCAAAAAATGCGGAGAGGATATGTACGCTCTCAGCCCCTCCGTCCATGGTGGTGCTACCGTCTTCGGCACTGCCGGTATCCTGGACGGTTCCGTCGCTATCTCCATTGCATGCTGCCAGCAGCGCCCAGGTCACGATGCCTATAACAAAAGCCCAGTTCTTCAACGACGTCTCCGTTTTATAGCCAAACGCGTAGGTCTATCTGTTGCTCGGCCACATACTACGAAGTTCCCAAAGATCTAGTTTTTTATGGACCCTCTGGACCTTCCAGACACTAAATGTTTAAGTCGATTTGAAAGCAATTGTGAACCGTTTGTGAAAAAGACGCGAAAAGACCCCGGTGGACACCGAGGTCTTGTTGCTCTGAAGTCTAGCTGGCTCCCGAGGCAGGATTCGAACCTACGACCCGCTGATTAACAGTCAGCTGCTCTACCGCTGAGCTACTCGGGAACGAGTGTTTGCACGTGATGTGCATATGGACGCCGCTTTTCGAAGTACCACGCGATGATACCTCGCAAATATCAATTTGGCACGAGGGAACTGAATGTTGTTTTTAGTGACATGTGTCGAATTACAACCCGAGTCCCTGAAGTGTATGCGATCACTAAACCCCAAGGGTCACCGCAACGATCTCAGGTAGGCAACAACTCCGGCGATATTTTCACCGCCAAGCGCCGGAATTCCGGGCGTGAATATCGACAGCAACTAAGTCACGAGAACGCCCATGACTGTTGTTTGCAATCAGACTAAGCCTTATTGATGCGGCTGATTTTTTCGTCAGTCTGAAAGGGCTTAGGGACCTAGACGGTGGCCCCAATTTACGCGCTTAAGGGAGAAGATCTAGGCCATCGGGCGCTGAGACGATCATTACAGCAATATCAGCCGTCTCAGATTTCGATTTGAGTTGCTGAAGCTCAGACAAACCATCCAAAATCGGCATGATCAGGTCTAGGGGCACTGGTTAAGGGTCTGTGTCCTGATTTTCGTTAAACACAGACCCTGTCAACATATTGGATGACATTTTGTAAGGCGTGTTAGAGTCGGGCGACCGGCAGCATCTGGATTTCAGAATTGTCGTTGACGACGAGGGTTCTCTCAATGTTCAGATGATCTCCCAGACCGTAATCCATACTCGTATTGATCACCTAAAACGGGTCACGACGTAATGCCGTTCCATGGTCAATCACCGTGAATCCGATCAATTATTTTGTGAGGACTTGAGACTAATTTCTTCAGTATCATCCTCATGGTTGATCATGGCTGTCACTTGCTTATTGAGGCAACCGAACTGTGCAGTTAATTGTCCAGCAGCGGGAGTAGTGTTTCTTCGATCTCTACCTTCGTGACGAACGCTTCGTATCGTCCACGGACGATGCCGTCGGAATCAACGATGAACGTCCAAGGTTCCGTACTGAAATTCCACTCGCGTATTACCGGGGCTTCAATACCTAGGGATGGGTCGCCTGTTGCAACCATTTCATCAGGGTTGTCGAAGATTTCTACATGGATGAAGTTACAGGTCTCTCGGTGTATTTCCTCCAGCTGGCCAAGCACTCGCGTTTGAGGCCCGCAAGTACCAGACTGGCAGTAGGCCGGGGTGGAGAAGGTGATGACGGTAGGTTTCTTGCTCGCAACGGCTTCATCAAAACTGATCTGGTACAAATCGAAATCAGGGTCGGGGTCACTGGTGATCATCTTCAGATCTTCCCTGGACTCCGCAACCTTAGTCACCGATAAAGGTGCTGGATCACCGATGTTAGGAGCCTCGGTTGCCGACTTAACCAAAACACCGGAAGAAGCTGGCTGAAATGATTCGTCGGTCGTGGAGTTGATCTTGATCTTCCACAGACCCACCCGATCGAACGTCATGGTTGCAGTGTAAATTCCGCTTCGAGTAGGCCAGGGTCGCCATGTTAGATCATCGACTACAAACTCTTCCTCTGAGTCTGGTGGTGAATAGGTGACCCGCAAATCATTCCCTCGGTCGTCGTACCGACTCCCATCTGTTAGTCGGATGTTGAGCGGGACGCGGTTTACTCCAATAGCAGTGTCTGAGGTTGTAGCAAATACGACCAGAGACTTATGCTTTTCTGGTTTTTCGACACTGGAACAAGCTGCGAACAGAAATGCTGCTACCGTGGCAGCCAGCATTCTCAAAAGAATTTGAGTGCGGGAGTTTTGGATCTCGGAAATGTTTAGCATCCTGAATACGATAAACAGATGAGCTACAGGATGTCGATGTAATTCCCTCGAGGCCCTGCAATCTTGCTAGTGTTTTTGATCTCGAAACTTGTCAGTCGGTTCACGTTATGACTCGAAGGTTTTACCTCAATTCACATCGAATGAGTTGGTACCCTGGCAAATTATCTAGCGGCGAACTCTGATGCTGTCGCTACGCAAAACGGTTCGATCTGACATTTTTCTACGCGATGGCAGCTTTTGGGAGCGATTTTCTGCCGAAGAACCATGCGTAAACGGCTTCCATGAAGAGAGTGAGTGACCATGCTCCCGCACCGACCCAAAGGCCATTGAGATCGGTGAAATTGACCGTGAAGACAACCCAAACGATTAGGGTGATCAGGCGCAGCACGTTGACATAAATTATCGGACGAGTGGTTCTGGTTCTCATCAAGGCTGCTGAGTACAACTGCTCCACTACCAGAGCGATGGGCAGTATCGACAGTAGACGGAACCCGATAGAACTGAGCTCCTTGAGTCTGCCTTCAGCACCCATGATGTCGCCAATCACGAGATCGGTGATCGGTGGGATGTAGGCAATAACGGCAACAACGACGTACGTGATCGCGCCGACCGCTAGTGCAAAACGACGAACCCTGAATGGATCATATTTACTGGCGAAGAGTGCAAGTGCCGTGTTCTGCGTGCCGTTTGTAGCCACGGCTATCAGCTGGAACACTCCGAACGCCATTGCCACCGCTGCGATTGAAACCTCGGGTTCGGGCGAGCGTGCCATACCCGCGTTGAGAATCGGTTGAGTCCCTGCTGGGAGCATTGCGGCGAACAGTAAGGGCCAAAAGAATGCGGTCATTGCACGAAGAGAAATATCTGTCGTGCTGGTAATTCCTTCGAAGTTCCTGAGCGGTTTTGCCGATAGAACGGCCAGCACTAAGACTTCGGCGAGAGTGCCGAAAAGCATTGCGGCGGCGGCAATGTTTGCTCCTTCGAGCAACTCAGTTGCGAACAGCATGAAGGCGACGACCACCACTGTTGCCGCGCCCGACGCGGTGCCAATCCATGCCAGCTTTGGTCGGTTGATTCGAAGCACCGATCCATAGAAGTGCATCTTGAGGATCAGCAGGGCAGGTAAGGGCACAAGCCAAACGAGCGCCGACGCTGCGTTGTCTTTCAGATCCCCAGTGACCGAAAAGACCTTCGTCAGGAGAAATTCAGTTACTGGCGGGGAGATAACGAGCAACGCGATAACGGTTACGACCACGATCCAGACGCCGATGAATTTTCTTAGCTTGCTAAGAGAAAGTTGGTTATCGAAATAGACGAGAGTGAGTTGCTGGACACGGAGTTGAGGCAGGCCAACGAACATCGCAATCGATAGTGCTAGTCCGTATCCCCCAATTGCCGCTTCAGGTGACTCGGTACGGGTGAGGATTGCCGATAAAAGCGGCATCAGAGCTGTCACCACCGTCATGTTTGCTGCGGTCGGTAGAAGCAACGAGACGGCGTGCGTTATGAACGAACGTTCGGTTTCGGCGGATTTTAAGTTGCCGGTTGCGGTTTGGTCGGTCAGCGCGGATCGAGAAGAGTTGAGGGTTGGTCAGGTGTTTTACGGTACACGCGTCCCAAGGGCGGGGTGACGGTTGCGCAGCGTCAGTTATCGCAATTTCGCGTACTGTGGGCAACTAATCTGGTGGTCGTTGACCATTCCCGATGACTGCATGAAGGCGTAGACGATCGTTGGGCCAACGAAGGTCATGCCTCGTTTTTTGAGGTCTTTGCTCAGAGCATCAGAAATTTCGGTTTCTGCGGGAACATCGCTCATTGACTTGCGATGAGGTTGAAGTGGTTTATCTTCTACGAACGACCACAGGTATGAATCAAGCGATCCGCAATCTTCCTGGATTTTCAACACAACGTTCGCGTTCTTGACCGCAGCATTCACTTTGAGCTTATTGCGAATAATGCCTTCGTCTTGAAGCAGAGAATCGATCTTTGATTGGTCGTAGTTCGCAACCTTTTTGATGTCGAAATTGTCGAAAGCTGAGCGGTATCCCTCACGTCGCTTCAGGATCGTCTCCCAGCTTAGACCTGCCTGTGCACCTTCGAGAATCAGCAGCTCGAACAATTGGCGGTCGTCGTAAATTGGGACTCCCCACTCATCGTCGTGGTAGTCCTCGTAGATTTTCAAACCGGTACCAAAGCAACGCGTGTCATCTGTGTTGGTCATCAGCGGATGTTACAGGGATGGTCGAGTAACCACGACACGGTTGGCAGGATGGCGAGATGGGAAGTAACTTCGTATATACGAACTAATCGCGTAACATAGAAACTGGTTCACGGTTAAGCTACTCGTTGATAATTTCGAACACGCGAGGTTCATATGGCTGATCAGAAGAGTAATACAGTTCCGCGCCTGACACAGGCGATGGAAAACTACTTGCTATCGATCTACGTCGTTCAAGAACGTGGAGTCCGAGTCACCAACTCCACGTTGGTTGAGCAATTAAGGCGAGTGCCCGCGAGTGAAAACCTTGGCACGTCGCTCCCTGCGGTGTCAGGAATGCTTCGTCGCATGGAGAAAGAAGGATTTCTTCGCCTGGGCGAAACGCGAGAGATTGATCTTACGAATCGTGGACGCCAGCTTGCTGAGTCGATGATTCGCAAGCACCGGTTGGCGGCGCGCATGGTCGTCGACCTGCTCGACGTTCCGCTGCAAGAAGTGGATGCCGAAGCTCACATGCTTGAGCACGCGTTGTCGGACAGTCTTGAGCAACGGATTCAAAAGCGATTGGGTAATCCGAAACAGGATCCTTTTGGTCAGCCAATACCCGGTTCGGGCTACAAAGAGCCACCAGGCGTGGTTACTCTCGACAGCGCTCCAACCGGAACTCGCATGGTTGTCGAGCGCATTCCAGAAGATGACGCCGAGCTCGTCGGTTATTTAGAGGAATCGGGAGTTCTGCCAGGGGTCGAGATTACGGTTACCGAGGTAGCCCCTTATCGAGGTATTGTGAGTCTCGGCATTGATGGTCGGAATGCCGTGCTCGGCTACAACGTTTCGAACGAGATACGGTTGCGACCGGTTTAAACGCACTCCTGAGATCTTGAATCGAGTTGGGGATGACGAAAATCTCCACAAAATTGACTCTTCGACAAGTTCAGGATGAGGTTTGATTAAGGATTAGCTCTTAAGACCTAATCCCTCGATGCTGGAACTACGATGTGGATGCCGCACTCTTTGGCATCGGGATCGCCTTCCCACCACCAGCGACCGGCTCGAATATCTTCGCCTGGCTCAACGGCACGGGTGCATGGTGCACAGCCCAGTGATGGGTATCCCTTGTCATGCAGTTCGTTGTACGGAACCTGGTTGTCGTCGACGAACTTGCGAACATCTTCGAACGTCCAGTTCGCAAGAGGATTGATCTTGTAGTTCGAGTGAGCTTCATCCCATTCAACAATGTTGATCGACCCACGGTCCATGCCCTGATCTCTACGTAACCCGGTGACCCATGCCGAAACGCCGCTCAATGCACGCCCGAGTGGTTCGACTTTTCTGATTCCGCAGCAGAACTCACGGTTCGCCTTTCCTTTATAGAAGAGGTTGTTTCCGCGTTCCTTAACCATTTCGGCAACCGAATTCATATCCGGATAGAAAAACTCGATATCGACGCCGTATCGCAGCTTGGTTTGGTCCAATAACGAGTAGGTCTCGGTTGGCAATCGCAAGGTGTCGAGCGTCATGACTCGAGCTTTTTCGTTGACTGTCCAGTAGATGTGGAACAGTGCCTGATCTTCAAGACCAAAACTCGACATTTGTGCCGCATCACTTCCGAAAGTCTTGTCGACCCACTTCATTACCTCTTCGGTTGAAGCGAATTCGAGCCGTTCGTTGATGGACTTCAGTTCTTCTTCAGAAAATATCGGGGCATCAAGTGCCATGCTGTTGTCTCTCAGAAAAATAAAACCCTCGAATCGGTTCAATTCGAGGGCGCTGACAATGCGTTTGTTAGTTCGGCGGGTAGGTCTAATCGCTCTCGATCAAGATCGGGTTCGACACGAACAGTTTTGAAGGTTTTGGAGAGCGAAATTCATGCTGGTTCGAGTATAGCACCGGGGATATTTCCAGCGTTCATCAAATAAGTTCGATTGTTCGATAGACCAAGGCGATGCACGGTCATAGAATTGTCCGACACCATATAGCCGGTGGAACACACGAAAACCGTCTAAAAACGGAGTCACTAATGACATCGACATTGAATCCCGAAACCCTGAGCGGTGAGCGGATTGAAGAACTCCAGCAAATTGCTGGCGACCACATGTTCATGCACGCAGCTCAGATCAATGACTGGCGTGGGAACCTGAAGGTCTATGTCAAAGGTGAGGGTGTTTGGGTTGAGACTGCTGACGGGCAGCGACATCTCGATGCCATGGCAGGTCTCTGGTACAAGTCGGCTGGATACGGTCGAACGGAAATCGCAGACGCGGTTTATGCCCAAATGACGGCAATTGATTCTCCCCCTGCCGGGTCGTCGACAATACCTCAGATCGAACTTGCCGGAAAGGTTGCAGAGCTGTACCCGGATCACGGAGCACGTTCGTTCTTCGTAAGTGGTGGCTCAGAGGCGGTCGAGACTGCTGTGAAGATGGCGAAGAAATATTCGCAACTGAACGGCAAAGGCATGGCTTTCAAGGTAATCAGCCGCAGGTATTCGTACCACGGTGGTACCGCAATGTCGGTAAGTCTTGGCGGGAACCCGGCAGCAGACCCGATGGGTCCACTAATGCCCGGCGCACTTCACGTGACCAACTGGGAGTCGTACAGACTGCCTTACCAAGGCGACCCTGTTGATGTGGCAATCAAGTGCGCCAACGAATTTGAAACAGTTATCAAGCACCAGGGGCCTGAAACCGTCGCAGCAATGATCGCTGAGCCGATTTCGGCGGCATACGGGATTCAGGTTCCACCTGCTGAGTACTGGCAACGACTTCGAGAAATTGCCGACAAATATGAAGTTGTCTTGATCGCAGACGAGGTGATCACAGGGTTCGGTCGAACCGGAGAGTACTTTGCGCCGATGAACTGGGGTGTTCAACCTGATATCACGACCGTGGCTAAAGCAATCACTAGCGGTTACGCACCACTCGGTGCTGCGATTGCCACTAAGAAGATTGCAGACTCGTTTATTGGTGGTCCGAACGAAACGTTCAAGCACCTGATTACTTTTGGTGGTCACCCGATCGCATCAGCTGCAGCACTGGCTAATTTGAAGATTTTCGAGCGAGAAGATTTGGTGGGTAACTCGAAGCGAATGGGAACGTACTTGTACGAACAACTCCAGTCGCTTCGTTCGCACAAATCAGTAGGTGATGTTCGAGGCGGTTTGGGTTTGCTGGCAGCGGTCGAATTGGTTGCCGATCGTGACTCGAAAACTCCATTCCCGGCAGAGGCTGGATTGGCGAAGAAATTACCGAAACTTTTGTTCGACAGAAACATGGTGAGTTTCAGGGCCGGAGACGTAATAACACTGTGCCCGCCGCTCTCTATCAATAAGGACGAAATTGACTTCATTGTGAGCGCCATAGATGGTGCTCTCGACGGGCTCGAAAATGATCTTGGGATTTAGAAATCGTTAACAAGCGTTTACTTATAGCTTTCGATTCCAAAATTTGTTATCGTGCCCGTCACTTCCGCGTTTCAATTTGTGAAACGGGGTAGTTATTTGGCAAATGATCGCGGTTACTTGAACGGGTTTTGCTGTTCATTTGACCGTCGGGGCAACTAGTAAAGGGACCCAGAATGGCAGAATCCACAGATACCGCTGTTGAAGAGCAGAATGCTACTGAGACAACGGCAGTGGACACCGATGGTTTCGGCCAAAGCGCCGTACAAGACGAAATCGTTCTTGACCTGAAAAACCTTCAGACTCACTTCACCACCCGATGGGGAACAGTGAAGGCTGTTGATGGTGTGAACTACCACGTAAGACGTGGTGAGACACTCGGTGTCGTAGGAGAATCCGGATCAGGTAAGTCGGTTACAGCACTTTCACTGATGCGACTTGTACCTTCACCTCCAGGAAACATTGTTGGCGGTGAGGTAATTCTCAATGGTCGAAACATTCTCGACCTCAGCGAACGTGAAATGACTCAGGTCCGTGGTGGTGAGATCTCAATGATCTTGCAGGACCCAATGCAGGCATTGAACCCTGTGTTCACGATTGAGAACCAGGTTGGTGAAGCGATCAAGATTCACCAGGGTCTCAAGGGTCAAGCACTTTTCGACAAAGTCGTTGACTCACTTCGCAAGGTTCGAATTCCTGCCCCGGAATCTCGAGCCAAGGACTACCCACATCAGCTGTCAGGTGGAATGAGACAGCGTGTTGTGGGTGCTATCGGAATTTCATCATCACCTTCCGTGATCATTGCCGACGAGCCGACTACATCGCTCGACGTAACGATTCAGGCTGCATACCTCCGACTGCTTCGACAGATTCAGCAGGAAGAGGGAGTAGGAATCATCTTCATTACCCACGACTTCGGTATCGTGGCGAAGATGTGTGACCGTGTTGCAGTTATGTACGCGGGTCGAATCGTTGAGTTCGCAGACGTACGAACTATTTTCAACGAACCTCTCCACGAGTACACCAAGGCGCTGATCGGATCAGTTCCGAAGCTCGAGGAAAAAACTGGTCGATTGCCGCAGATTGAGGGTCAGCCACCGCTGCTCTACAACCTGCCTGCTGGAGACGCATTTGCTCCACGATCAACCCTGGACTTCAAACCTGAGGATGCGGCACGACGCCCACCCCTGGTAGAGGTCAAGGAAGACCATTGGGTACAGCTTTCACGAAGCTCAGTTGCGGACTACGACAAATACGCACACATGATGCCGCCTGAAGGCGAAGGCGAAGGCGAATAGCCGCCCGTTTAAGCTAGAACCTGAAACTGGAATAGATAAATAACTATGACAACTGAAGCAATACAAATCCCAGATGCACCTGGCATCAAGGCGGACTCGGACCCGATCATTCAGATCCGTAACCTCCGAAAGTGGTACCAGGTTGGTGGTGGATTCCTCGGATTCGGTGACAAGGTCTACCTGAAGGCCGTTGATAACGTCAGCTTCGACATTGAGCGAAACAAGACGTTTGGTCTGGTTGGTGAGTCAGGTTGTGGTAAGACCACTACTCTGAAGCTCCTGCTCGGTCTCGAAACACCTACTAGCGGTCAGATCTTCTACGAAGGTGAAGACGTCTCGACAATGTCGAAGGCAGGACGCACAGAGTTCCGCAAGTCGGTACAGGCTGTGTTCCAGGATCCATGGTCCTCACTGAACCCTCGAATGCGAGTTCGATCCATCGTTGGTGAGCCACTCGAAATTGCCACCACGATGACCAAAGGGCAAATTGCTTCCCGTGTTGGTGATCTCCTCAGTGAAGTTGGTTTGAACCCATACCAGGCAAACCTGTACCCACACGAATTCTCAGGTGGACAGCGACAGCGAATCGGTATTGCCCGAGCACTGGCACTGAACCCTAAGGTAATCGCACTTGACGAGCCTGTATCAGCTCTCGACGTTTCAATTCGTGCTCAGATCATGAACCTGCTGGTTGACCTGCAGGAAGAGCACGGTCTGGCTTACCTTCTTGTTGCTCACAACCTGGCAACAGTTCGATACATGTGCCACGACATGGCAGTCATGTACCTCGGCGTTGTTCAGGAAGCTGGAGAGACTGAGAAGATCTTCAACAACCCGATGCACATTTACACGAATGCTCTAGTTTCGGCAGCACTTCCTTCTCACCCTGACATTCAGCGTGAAGAGTTCCTGCTCCCAGGTGAGGTGGTTTCACCGATCAACCCACCACCAGGTGACGTGTTCATGACTCGAACGCCGCTTGAAGTTGATCCTAACCATAAGTGGGCGAACGAGCGACCACCTCTGGTTGAAATGGAGCCTGGACACTGGGTTGTAGAAACCCCATGGTCACTGGCTGCTGATGCCGGACTCAAGGTTGAGCTCACAGGTCACGCAGGCGTTTAGTTCACTAGAAATAATGAATTCGAATGACCGAGGTTATTACCTCGGTCATTTTGTTTACTGATCTTGTCTCATCATGACGTTCTTCCTGCCACTCAGCATAGGTTTATCGAGTCGTTTCTGGCTTCCACTCAATTCGACCGTAGGCATCGGAGGCTAGTAGGTCCGTCGCAGCTGTTGACTTGAGATCTATAAATTCAGCGGATATGTAGGCTCGTTGGCTGCCAAACGCAACAGAACCGCGGACAACTTGATCGTTGGAACCGCGGTTCTGAACTCAATTCCGTTTGGCTCCCGGGCCTGGATTCGAACCAGGATTGGAGGATTCAAAGTCCTCTGTCCTACCATTAAACGACCCGGGAACGCATAACTTCTAGGATAAGCGAAATGGCGTGAAGTGTAAGTTCATCTGCCGGTCACTTTATTTCATTTCGCTAGATTGATACTTCAAATCGAGTGTGCCGGCTGGCCTAGAGTTTCGATATGAGTCTTGGTTGGTTGCGACGGATCGATCGATAGTCGAACGATTCGCATATCCGGTAATCTCAGCGGCGAAGATGGGGCGTAAGAAGACGTCGCTAGTCTCAAGCGCCGTCAGTAGCGAAGAGCCATAGTCGCCTGCCGACCGTATCATCAATTGGTCGACCAACTTGTATTTCGTGGTTTTATGGGCATATGTACGATAAGGAAACTGTTCGAACACGCTCATCGGTAAAGCAACTACTTTGAGTTCTAGCTCAACCCCATTACTCCAGGTACGTAATCTACGAACCTCGTTCAAAACTGCGGAGGGAACCTTAACCGCAGTCAACGATGTTTCGTTTGATGTAAACCACGCAGAGACGCTCGGAATTGTTGGTGAGAGCGGTTGTGGGAAGAGCGTCACTGCGTTGTCGATCATGGGATTAGTACCCAATCCACCGGGACTTATCGAGCAAGGTGAAGTGCTGTTTGAAGGGCGAGATTTACTTAAGATCAGCGACACTGAAATGCAAGATGTGCGCGGTAACGGAATCGGCATGATATTCCAGGAGCCAATGTCGTCACTGAACCCGGTGCTGTCCATCGGTCGGCAAATAACTGAGCCATTAGAAGTGCATCTCGGAATCGGTGGAAGCAGAGCGCTGGATAGGGCAGCGGAACTCCTGGAAATGGTCGGGATTGGCGATCCTCGCCGCAGATTGTCGGACTATCCACATCAACTAAGCGGCGGACAACGCCAGCGAGTAATGATCGCTATAGCGTTGAGTTGTGAACCCAAACTTCTGATTGCCGATGAAGCGACAACTGCGCTCGACGTGACGATTCAAGCTCAAATTCTTGAGTTGATGAAAAATCTGACGTCCCAGCTTGGTACAGCGTTGATGATCATTACCCACAACCTTGGAATCATTGCGCGATATGCCGACCGTCTCAATGTCATGTACGCAGGAAAAATACGTGAGACGGGGAGTGCCGAAGAGGTTTATCTGAATCCTGCACACCCGTACACGGTGGGCCTCCTGAATTCAGTGCCCAGGCTCGATCAAACAGAATCGGGAAGGCTCGATCCGATCGAAGGTGAGATACCGGACCTGCTCAATCTTCTTTCAGGATGTGCATTTCAACCTCGCTGTCGCTTCGCGACCGATGCGTGTAAGAAATTAGAACCCATGTTGGAAACAGCGGCGTCTGGCCAACGGGTTGCCTGCTTTGAATCTCAAGCAGTGGCAAACGCAGTCGCGAGCGCCCGATCATGACAGTCGAAGCCGTTCGCCCAGATAGTTTTTCGACTAGCGAATCCGATTCCCCGCTTCTGAGTGTAAGGGACCTGTCGGTTCATTTTCCGATCAAGCGAGGTCTGATCGTCCAGCGTGAAGTCGCACGTGTTAGAGCGGTTGACGGCGTTTCGTTCGACATCAGTGCTGGCGAAACTCTCGGTCTCGTTGGTGAAAGCGGATCAGGTAAAACGACAACAGCGAAGGCTGTAATTCAACTCAACAAACCTGCAGGTGGAAGCATCGCGTTTGAGGGGCAAGAGTTGATTGGCTTGTCGAATTCGCAAATGCGACCAGTGCGACGAAAAATGGGCATGGTGTTCCAGGACCCCTATGGCTCGCTGAATCCTCGTATGCGCGCAGGCGATATTGTTGGAGAGCCACTGAAGGTTCACGGGCTTACTGACTCGAAATCTGACCATCAGCAACAAATTGCCTCGCTACTCACAACCGTTGGGCTCAATCCCGCGATGGCAGAGCGGTATCCGAACGAGTTTTCAGGTGGGCAAAGGCAGCGACTGGGAATAGCGCGTGCAATTGCTGCTCGACCAGATTTGCTGATCCTTGACGAAGCTGTCTCGGCGCTCGACGTATCGATTCAAGCCCAAATACTGAACCTGTTGCAAGACCTTCAAGAGAAGTATCGACTCGCCTATTTGTTCATTGCACATGACCTGTCGGTAGTTCGGCATGTCAGCGACCGGATTGCCGTGATGTACCTTGGCAAGATCGTAGAGACTGCTCAAAGCAAAGATTTATACGAGCGTCCGTTACATCCGTACACACAAGCACTGCTTTCAGCGATCCCGACCCCGGACCCGGTATTAGAACGGTCGCGAACAAGAATCATTTTGCGTGGAGACGCCCCTAGTCCGCTATCACCTCCACCTGGCTGTCGATTTCACACGCGTTGCCCGATAGCGACGGAGCGATGTTCAGCTGTCGATCCTGAGTTGCGTTTCACTGAGCCTGACCAGTCGGTCGCTTGCTTGCTGGCCGATGGTTACGAAGTCGCTGAATAAAAAGAGCGACCGAGAAACAGTCGCTCTTTCAGTTTCGTGTGCGAGAGTTTTAGCTGACTTTCATTTTTGACACGGCATTTTCATTCAATTCGATGCCCAGTCCCGGTCGATCGGAGAGGTGCATTACACCTTTCACCGGAATCACGCTGTCGCCGTACAGTTCAGCAACATCATCGAGTGGACCCGAGAATTCGGTTGAGAACTCATGAGGCCGGGTTGCGTTTAGCGTCGATGCATAGGTGTGAAGTGACGCCATTGAGTTAATTCCAGCCTGAGGACTGTGGGGCATCACAGGCTTATTCCAGGTGAGAGCAAGTTCGTAAATTCGCTTTACCTCGGACGGACCGCCTGCACTCAGGATGTCGGGCTGAAGAATGTCTACGTTCCCGAGTTCGATCAGACTGTAGAACCACCAGCGGTATGGGTCTTGCTCTCCGGCTGAGACAGCCACATCCAATGCGTCCGACACCTGTCGTAGCCCTGGGAGATCCCAGTTTGGAAGAGGCTCCTCAAAATGATCTATGCCTAGCTCCTCGAACTTTCGACCTTGCTGAATCGCCGTGCTGACTGAGTAACCGTTATTAGCGTCGAAACCAAGGTATTGACCGTCTGACAGGAACTCCCGCACGAGCTTGAATATTTCGTAATCCTTGGTCGGGTTCGCGTCCTGCCTCCAACCCTTCCAGTCCATCCGTATCTTGAAGGCAGTAAATCCCATGTCGTAGCCAACTTTTACGATGTCGAGCATTTCCTGTGGCGTGAACTTCCAGCCCGATCCGGTACTCCAGTAAAGCTGAATTTCTTTGCGAGTTGCACCACCCATTAGGGTGTAAACCGGCTTTCCGGTTTCCTTACCCATAAGGTCCCATAGTGCAACGTCGATGATTCCGACGACGTTTGCTGGCAAATTGAAGAGTCGATCGTCTTTACCCAGCGCAAGCATCTCCCAGTGACGGTCGATCTGGAGAGGATCCTCTCCGATAAGTGCTGGCTTAATGATGCTTTCCAGATAGGCATCGAAAATGGATCCATTTCGTCCAGGCACAACCTTGTTTGGGCCCGGACCTTCCGCCCAGCCTTCAACTCCAGCGTCCGTTTGGACTCGTACGAGGCTTTTGCCTGTTGTTAAAGGAGTAGCGGTAATGTCCGTGATCTTCATTGGTTTTCTCCGGGCAGCACACCCGTGTTTTGAGGTTTAGAACGCTGGATACTGGTATCGACAGATAAAACAGATCAAACGAATGACCTGTTTTGGCGCTCCGCATACTTTACTGAAACCGGAGTACGAATGGGAGAATTTTTTGCAGACAGACGACCGGCCAATTCCTCGGGTGTTACAGCACTTGGGGACAGGCGACGTTCTCCACATCCGCAAAAAAACGTAGGTCAACCACACTACATTTTTGAAAATCCTGCTTACAATAGAGTACTGGTTTGGGGCCTTAGCTCAGTTGGGAGAGCGCCTGCTTTGCAAGCAGGATGTCGCGGGTTCGAGTCCCGCAGGCTCCACCAAATCGCAAATTCTCGGTTCAACATCGGCGTTTCGACGTCGATGTTTTGTTTTAACCATTTGTCGCACAGCGTTAGGACATTCACTCGTGTCGCAGGGCTTCGATGGGGTTCAATGAGGCCGCACGGATTGCCGGATAAATTCCGAAAAACAGACCTACAGCAACCGAAACACCAAGTGCGAGCAACGCGATATGAGTCTCGATTACGGTTTCAATGGTGTCACCCGAAATCACTGCTCCATCGGCAAAGTAAGCCGTTGTCCACCCGGCAAAAATTCCAATCAGACCACCACCGAGTGTCATCAACGTTGCTTCCAATAAAAACTGCAGTAAGATGTCACGCTTTTTCGCCCCGATACTGCGCCGTATTCCGATTTCTCGTGTTCTCTCGGTAACTGAAACGAGCATGATGTTCATAACACCGATACCTCCAACGACCAGAGAGATTCCTGCAATCGAGCCAAGCAATATGACAAACGTAGCTTGAGTACCCTCCAATGTTTCGAGGGTTTCCTTTTGAGAAGTGATGTTGAAGTCGAACTCGTCGCCAGCTGCAAGCTGCTTGGTAATGGTCAATATCGTTGTGATTTGGTTTCGAGCTGATTCGACCGAATTTTCGTCAATCGCAAGAACGTTCATGGACGACACCGATATTGAGTCGGAGGCACCGGTACCTCCGTTAATGCGATAGTGCGCAGTAGTTATCGGAACAAGGACAGAGCTGTCGGGATTGAACCCGGTGCCTTCCTGACTACTCAGGACACCAACGACAGTGAATTCCCTGTCAGCAATTTTCACGATGGTACCAACTGGATTTTTTTGACCAAATAGAGTTTCTGTGAGACTCGAACCCAGTACTGCAACCAGGGCGGAATTTTTTACATCCCCGGCAGAGATGTTTCGTCCAGATGCAATTCGAAGATTCCTTGCCTCGAGGTACTCAGCCGTTACGCCAACGCCTGAAACGAAGATACTTTCACGCCCATTCTTGGCCGTTGCAGAAAATGAATTTTCCGGTGCCACAAGTTTGATATCTGGTCCAAAAATCGGATCGGCCAAGGCGATGGCATCTCCAAGCGTTAGGTCACTAACGCTGCCACCCCCGAAGAAAGCAGCCGCCCGGGCTTGTGCACCAGGTTGAACAGTGAGCAGATTTGAGCCAAGACCGGAAATTCGGTCGGTAACGGAAACTTCGGCTCCTCGACCTATAGCCATCATAGTTATGACCGAAGATACACCGATCACGATTCCCAGTAAGGTCAATCCAGCGCGAAGTTTGTTGGCGGCGACAGACGCAAGTGATGTCGAAAGAAGCAACCCATAACTCATGAATTTGCCTCGAGTAATCGCCTTTTTTCGACTGGTGAATCCTCTACCACCACTCCGTCAAGAAATGAAATAACCCTTTTTGTAGCGGCCGCAACTTCAGGGTCGTGGGTGACGATCACCAGGGTTTTGCCGTCATCTTCGTTCAATGACTGAAGCATGGCGATAATCTCTGCGCTCGACTTAGAGTCCAAATTCCCCGTCGGCTCATCTGCCAGTATCAAATTAGGGTCTTTGACTAGAGCACGAGCTATACCGACCCTTTGCTGTTCGCCACCTGACATTTGGAGCGGACGATGGTCATGTCGATGAGATAGGCCAACCCGATCAAGCGCGTCCCTTGCAGCGGCTTTCCTCTCTTTTCCACTGTAACCACCGGAGTACTTGAGCGGGAGCTCCACATTACTCAGTGCGGTTTCTCTAGGTAGCAAGTTATAGCTCTGAAAAATAAAACCGATATGCCGCGAACGGGTTTCTGCCAATCGGTCGTCGGATAGTCCCGCAACATCCACACCTTCCAGGAAATATGAACCTGAAGTCGGAGTGTCCAGACAGCCCAGAGTGTTCATGAGGGTAGATTTGCCCGATCCCGACGGCCCGGTTATTGCGACCATCTCGCCGCGTTCTATTCGGAGGCTCACACCGTTCAATGCCTGTACGAGCTGTGAGCCGACGCTGAACTGACGTACAACATTGTTTAGTTGAATGACGGGAGTGCTGGCGGTCATCGCCCAACACCACCAGGGATTCTCCCTCCGCCACCGTCGAATCCACCAGGACCACCTCTGATTGCGCCAGAACGTCCGAAGAATTGCTCGAACGGATCAACGGCTTCGTCGGCCACGGTCATCATTACCTGTTGATTTTCGACCAACCCTGATTCGACCACTACCCAGAAGTCGTTGCTTGCCCCCAGTGATACTTCCGTAGTGACTATTCCATCGTCGGTAATAACGTCCATAGTCGGTTGGTTGAAACTGCCTCCCACCGCTTGCAACGGGGCCAACAACGCGTTGTCGATCTGGTTCAGTACTAAAGTGGATGTGGCACTCAAGCCTTCTATTAACGACACATCCTCCGGCAGTGAAACCAGAATTGTGAGTGGGAATTCAACAATTCCCTGCTGGTTTACGCCATCACCGATCTCTTGAATTACACCGCTCAAAAGTTGACCGGGCAGCGCGTCCACAGTGATATCTACGGAATCGCCTACCGCAACTTGCAGTGCATCAATTTCATCAATAGATCCTTCGACCGTGATCACCTGTGGATCAAGCACCGATACAACCGGAGTGTTCCTGGTAACACTGTCACCTACCGAAACGGCGACAGAAGAAACAATACCGTCGAATGGTGCTGACAAAACAGCGGATTCAAGGATGTTGACTGCTGAATCATATTGAGCACTGGCGGTATTTATCGCCGCAGTTGCCAACTTGATTTCTAGTGCATCCAATTTATCGAGTTCTGCAACAGTAGATTCCGCTTCGATTTCTAGTTCGCGTTTCTTGTTCAGATCCGCTACAAGCACGGCAATTTCGATTTCGTTTGTTGAATCGAGAACAGCACTCACAGCATCCTCAACAGCATCCCGTGCAGATTCAACGAGCTTCTGCTGTGCAATGGCATCCGTCGCTGCCGAGTCGATTGTCTCAGCCAATAAATCTGATGCTGCATCCCTGGCTTCCCACGCGTCATCGAGTTCCGCACTTGGGCATCGGAACTGATAGTCCGGGGAAGTTTCGTCACATCCGGTTATTACCGGGTATGGGGTCAGGTGAGTCCAGATCCAAACCACTGCTTCGTTCCACGGAGTATCGGGATTGTTCTCGGGACTTTTTTGACTTGAGAGCGATTCTAGAAAAATTTGGTCGATTGCCGTGTCCCATTTCTCAAACAACTGTGCTGGAGACAAAGACAGATCTTCCTCAGGGACATCGATGCCGAACCACCCGATAAGACCTGACTGGTATTCCGAATCGTAGTCTGCAAATGACTGCTGCGCACCTATGATCAGTTCATCATTCAGCTGGCTGCTCTTGTCGGCTTCGGCAATGGCACGTTCTAGTTCATAGTTTGCATCTGCAAGAGCAGCGTTGGCAGCGATTGTCGCGGGGTTTTCGTTGTCACCGTTGACGGTAAATTCTTCCATGGCTTCCGCAGCCTTCAACGACGCTAATCTGGCTTCCGCGAGGTTGGACTCTGCAGTTGCTCGTTCAAGTGATGAAGCTCCAGCAAGAAGTTCGGCGAGAGCTTCACTCGCGTCTTGAACTGAGAGTTCAGCATTGACCAATGCAGCTTCGAGGTTCGCGATCGTTACTGGATCAAGTTCCGCCAGTATTTGACCCTCAGTCACCTCATCACCTTCAGCAACGTGAATTTGACCTACATTTCCAGACGTCTCGAAATTTAAGCTTTCAATTTCAGGAAAAGTAACGGTGCCGGAAGCACTGACTGACTGAATCAGGGTTCCCCGTTGGACAACAACTGGCTGTCGGTTGTCATCGTTCGATTCTCCAGAACCAAAAAGGGCAAACGCAGCGAAATACGCGATGACCAGGATCGTAATCAATCCGATCACGATAAGGCTATAGCGGCGAAAATCACGCCTGCTGTCATCGTTCCCTACGGACACTGGTCGTTGTTCTTCTGTCATTACGTTCTCCGGAGAGTAGCTACTTCACGCGGTGTGATTAATTGCTACAGATCACCAATCCATGCAGGGTCTTGCCTACTCTTGACCCTGATCTCAATTAGTAAATTATTCGCTTACGACTATTCGACACCACATTCGATCAACGCTACTAACGCATCTCCATCTAGCTCTGAGATGTCTCCATTGCTAGTGGCGACTACCACCAGGCCTAACGCAACAGGATCGAGTTGGGCAGAAAGACATGAAAGCTGTTCAATCGACAGTTCAGAAACCTGCACCGGAGTGAGGAACTGATCTGATGTTTCAGCTGTCGGAGAAATTCCTAGGTCTTTCGGATCGGATGGTGTGATTCCGTCAAAGGGAGGTAATCCGGGAAAACGTCCAAAATCTCCACCACATTCTTCCAGAGCAGCAGCAACATCCTCGTTACTTCCTGGAATACCACCAAAGAATCCGCCTGTTGCTTCTTCTGGCTCAGCACCCAATGACTCCGCTATGCACTCCTGAACTTCAGGATTAGCGAGTGGACCGCCGCCAAACGCTCCGAAACCTCTGAACCCGCCACGATCTGCCGGGTTCCCCAGCATTAAGTCGCCGGATTCAACACCACATTCCTCAAGTGCAGCCGCAAGTTCTGGGCTTGGTCCGAAAGTTGAGCCTGGTTGAATACGAGGTAGACTGCTGTCACCTTTACCTAGCACGCCTGCAATGCAATCTTGAATTTCAGGATTGCGAAACTGACCAGCTACGTTCAGTGCATTCGGATCTACACCGCACTCAGTTAATGCGGCAACTGCTTGTTCCGGCTGGGCACTTCCCAACTGTGCGCGTCGCAAAGTGAAAATGTCTACTTCTTCTCCCAATTCCGAAGAGAGGCATTCGAGATCAGATTCTTCAATCTGCGCAGCACTTACTGGTGCTCGGGAAGTACTTGCTGAATCTCCGACTGGTGTCGGTTTTTCAGTACCGGTAGATACTGCTGCAGGATCGGGTGACGAATTACCGCAAGCGGCAAACATCATCGTCAAGAACAAGATGGTCGTTAGTGAAAGAAATTTCTTGGCCATTAATGATTTACTCCGCCAACCAAAACGCACCAGTCAACCTTAATCACCTTTGGGTATCACAGATTAATTTTTTAGATGCCCTAGAGTAGATCGTAAGTGCCAAGGAATTGTGAAGGTGAATTCCGAATCAAGAACATAAAGCTGGTACCGAAGGAACTTTCGATCCAGTTATGTTTTGGGGGAGAGCAGTCTAGTCTGTCCATTGTCTAGATGAATAGAGCTCTCCGAATCTAGTTCAGAAGTGACTGAATCGATACACCATAATTCGTCGCACAGCGTTTGAACATTCACTCGTGTCGTACAGCGTATTTCCCACACATACTTTGCAAGCAGGATGTCGCGGGTTCGAGTCCCGCAGGCTCCACCAAACTGAAATCGAACTGGAGAAGCCTCCGCTGAAATGTGGGGGCTTTTCGCGTATTTGACCCAGTAGCACCGAATAAATAGGTGATTCCAGCAATAGTGGTGATTGCTTGGCTAGTCCTTCGGTTAGCAGCCGTTGCACCGACCTCCGATAGCCGCTCCAGACTAAGACAAATAGGTAGGTGGGTGTCAGGGTGCTGAGAGACGGTGTTGGTGTTAGAGTGCCGGAAAGGGCGTTCCTCTGAAACGAACGCCCAAAAATCACCAATTAGTGACCATAATTATCTTTGTTACCTAGCCCCGTTCTTACAAGATATTTGCGATTCTTTTGCAGTCCAAAGTACAGAGATTCTTTAAAATAGAAATGATTTGGCTGGTCTTGAATCTGCTGGGCTAGGCACTTAAAGATTACTCGAGGGTCTCGCTAATCTGATCAGATCTTGCTTATGGCAGCGCAATTGAAATACACCGGTAGGTATATTTCAATCAAA